>PVMK01127571.1_pt1 | contig 65962 bp, 63 predicted proteins | sample 1853481 | NCBI WGS metagenome assembly PVMK01 (sample SAMN08533507, study PRJNA380276) | Marine sediment metagenome, whole genome shotgun sequencing project.
TCGTGGGTGACATAGAGAAAAGTGGCCCCCAGGTTCATTTGCAAGCCCTTCAATTCAGACCGCAGGACCTCTCTTAGTTTCGCATCCAGGTTGGACAGGGGTTCGTCCATTAAAAATATTTTAGGGTCACGTACAATGGCCCGCCCGATAGCCACACGCTGCATCTCACCGCCACTGAGCTTGTCTGTTTTGCGATCCAGTAAATGATCAATTTGAAGCGTTTTGGCGGCTTTCCTCATCCGCTGTTCTATGTCTGCAGCAGTCAAATTTCTAATTTTCGATTTCAGAGGGAATTCGAGGTTCTGCCTGACGGTGTAGTTAGGGTAAAGTGAGTAATACTGGAACACCAGCGCCACATCTCTTTCCGCCGGACCCCAACCATTCACAAGCTGGTGATCGATATGGATACTTCCCGCATCCGGTTTTGCCAGACCTGAGATACAGCGCAAGGTGGTGGTTTTACCTGCCCCGGTGGGACCTAAAAGAACAAAAAATTCCCCGTCATGAATTTCGAGATTCAGGTTTTTGATGGCGGTGACACTGCCGAATTTTTTGGTTAGGTTTTCCAGTAATACGTGAGCCAATTGACACCTCATCTTCAAATTAGTCAATTTTCAATGTTCAATAACTTGCCGCTTTGTTTGTCAAAAAAATGGGTCCGTTGCTCATCGAGTTGAATCCAAATCCAGTCACCGGGCTTTTCAATAAATCTGGATGCTGACTTGACCCGCATCCGTTGTCCGTCAATCTTTATTTCGACGATGTCATAAGGACCTAATGGCTCAATCGCATTCACTTCTGCCTTGACATAGCCGTCTTTCTCCTGCCTGGAAAGTCGAACGGCCTCGGGCCGGATACCCAACGTCAAACGGTTGGCGGGCACGCCTTGGAATTCGATTTGGTGAAAAAGCGATTTCGAAAATAGAAGCGCCGCCGTTTCCTGCCCCAGAAAACATTGCGTACAGGTTTCACCCGCACCCAGTTTACAGTCTAAAATGTTCATGACGGGGCTGCCAACAAACTGTGCCACAAACAGGTTGGCGGGATGGTTGTAAACCTCGGTCGGGGTCCCCACCTGCTGGAGAACCCCATCATCCATGATGGCAATCTTATCCGCCATGGACATGGCTTCGATCTGGTCATGGGTTACGTACAGGGTGGTGCTTTTGATTTCAATGTGCAGGCGCTTTAGCTCGGTGCGCATATCTTCTCTTAATTTGGCGTCAAGAGATCCGATCGGCTCGTCCATCAAGATTGCTTTGGGGCGGCGCACCATGGCCCGACCCACTGCCACTCGCTGCATATCGCCACTGCTGAGCGCTGAAGGGTTCTTTTTGAGGATGGACTCTATTTGCAGGACCCTGGCGACCTCATTCACCCGTTTTTCAATGGTCTGGGGCGATTTTTTGGTCGCCTTCAGAGGAAAGGCGATATTTTCATATGCACTCAAATGTGGGTAGAGCGCATAGAGCTGAAACACGAAGGCAATATCACGGTCACTGGCTTTCAGATGCTGCACCGGCTTGCCGTCGATCAGGATCTTGCCGGAATCGATTTCTTCCAACCCGGCAATGCTGCGCAGGGTGGTTGTTTTGCCGCAACCGGATGCCCCCAGCAAAACCAGAAATTCTCGATCCTTGATCTCCAGGTTTAGTTTGCGAATGACGTAGTTTTTCCCGAAATATTTTTCGATATCGATTAATTTGATATCCGCCATGGGTTTTTCCTGCCTAATTGAGCGAAAAAACGCTCAATTAGTCGTTATTGGTTATTTGTTACTCGTTATTACAGATATCGTTTATTGGGTGATTAGTTGATTGGTTAAGTGGTTATAAGTATTGATTTATCCCATATTTGCAGGATAGTTGGACACGGGGTCTAATTCAGGAATTAAGGGGTTGAGGAATTTGGGAATTGGAGGAATTCTATCTATCTTATAGATTTTATCCTTTAATCCCTCAATTCCTCAATGCCTAAATCCCTCAATTTTCCACTAATGGGCATAAATAATGTCCAAAAAAAAGAGCTGTTTTCATAGTAAATTATGAGGTCTGTATTAACTAATAACCAGTAACTTGTAATTTCTAATCTTCTGTTTCCTCGGCGGGCAGCGGTTTAATATGCGAAAAAAAGATAAAACCGACCAGTCCGAAAATAATGATAAGAAAGCCGTACACATGGAAAAGCCTGATCCAGGGTTGACACAAACAGACAATCCCCAGAATGATGACCCACATTGATATGGGTTCGAAATATTTTGCACTTAAATATCTGAACATCCTCAACTCCTTACTTTCTGATGGCCCCGAAGGTAACACCCCGCAGCAGGTGGTTCCGCAGGATAAACGTGAAAATTGCCACCGGAAATAAAAAGATGAAAGTCCCGGCCGCGATGGTCGTCCAATCAATCATACCGGATCCTAGTTGGGAGGGAATAAACGGCGGTGCGGTCTGGGCCTTGCGGTTGGTCATCATCAGGGCAAACGCATATTCATTCCAGGCCGTGATAAAACTGAACACCGCCGTGGCCGCAATGCCGGTCGCGGATTGGGGCAGGACAATTTTCCAGAAAGCTTCAAAACGCGTGTAGCCGTCCACCAGGGCGGCTTCTTCATACTCGATTGGAATCTCGTCGATAAACCCCTTCATCAGCCAGACACAGAAGGACAAATTGAGAGCCGTATACAGCAGGATTAATCCCAGATGCGTGTCCACCAGTCCGATGTGGCGAAACATCAAAAAGATCGGGATCGCCACCACCACCGGAGGCAGCATTCGGGTGCTCAGGATAAAAAACAGCCAATCGTTTTCCCCTTTGACCTTGAACCTGGAAAAACCGTAGGCCGTAATCGTCCCCAGGGTTAAAGCCAGAAACGTACTGATACCGGCAATAATAATGCTGTTCCAGAAGCGGTTGAGAAAGGGGGAGTTGGTAATGATCCTTTCTCCGCCGTCATAAACCGATCTTTCATACCACTTGGCCTTTTCATATTTTTCCTTGCTGACGGCCTTGCGCAACTGGACTCTTTTGGTAAATAATTTGACGAATGGTGTCACCTCCGGTTTGAAAAAAACCGTCGGCGGCACTGTTGTAGCCGCTGACCGTGGTTTAAAGGCAGTAGAGCCAATCCAGTAAAGCGGGATGAGATAGATGACCGTTAGAATTAATACGACCACAATCGCAAATTTGTTGAAAAAGCGTGAACGGTTGGATTCTACCGCTGCCATTTTAGCGTTCCTTCGCTTTGTTTAGGTACTTTATATAAATATTGCTAATACCGATGATCATAATAAGGAGTATATATGCCAGGGCACAGGATTTACCCGTCTGCCACTGGGGAAAGGCCATGTTGTACAATTTGATCGATATCAGCTCGGTCACCGTACCCGGTCCGCCGCCCGTCATAATAAATGCCAGGTCAAAGGTCTTAAATGCTTCCATGGTCCTGAATATGACTGCAATGAGCAGAAGCGGCGTGACCAGCGGCAGTGTAATTCTTCTAAAGGTAAACCATCTCGATGCGCGATCGATTGCAGCGGCCTCGTAGAGATGCTGGGGAATGGCTGAGAGTCCGGCCAGCGACAGCAGCATGACAAACGGTGACCACATCCAGATATCAGTGATCGCAATCGCGAGAAGCGCCATCTTGGGATTGGATATCCAGACAAACTTTCCAAGCCCCAGCAGGTAGTTTATAATTCCCCAGGAAGGACTGTAGAGCAATTTCCAGAAAAGACCGACGATGGCCATCGACATCATCATGGGAAGCATCAGCAATGTGGTTATCGTTCCCTTGAAAGGGATGGCGCGGTTTAATAGCAGCGCGATACCAAAGCCGACCACCAGTTGACCGGAAACGGAAATGATCACGTACTTCATCGTAATGTAGAGGCTCTCCCAGATATGGGGATCATTGAGAATCTCACGGTAGTTTTGAATGCCGATAAAATCCGGTGGCTTGCCCGATATCGCACTGTAGTCCGCAAACGAGAGAATTAATGAATATAACAATGGGAAGATGTTGATCAAAATAAGAAACACAATGGTCGGGATGACAAACAGGTTTCTTAGCGCCAGATCACTCAATCCTCTCCGTGCTGTTGCAGCAGTTGCGATCATTGTCATATTCCATCAGAGGTTTACCTGAAATCTTCAGGCGGGTTGTTTTCCGGTTGCCGGAGAAGCGATGATACAATTTTCCGGCAACCGGTTAGTGTCTTGAACTTATTTCAAACGACCATATTTTTTAAAGATGGCTTCCCAATCCTTGGCAATGTTGTCCATGGCCTCTTTGGCCGTCCCTTTTCCTTCTACGACATACTGGTGCCAGTTACGCTGATTGACTTCCAGCAGTTCGGCAAATTCCGGAACCGCCCAGAAGTCTTTCACCATAAACATGGATTCGTAGAAAGCCCGGTTGTACGGCGTATCGTTGAGAAAGCCTTCCGACTTCAGCACCTTTGCATTGCAGGTATAACCGCCCAATTCCGCCCAGCGCTTTTGAACATCGTCCCGGATGAACCATTCCAGGAATTTGTACGCAAGATCACGCTTTTTGGAATAGGTAATAATCGAAATCCCCTGGCCGCCCAGTGCTGAAAATCGATGGCCGTAAGGTCCCGACGGGTTGGAGAAAAATCCCATGACATCAGCATACTTGTTGACGGCCGGATTGATCAGCACCGGGAAGAAAGCAAAGTAGTTCATACTCATCGCCACCAATCCTTCAGTCATGGCCTGGTTGTTTTTTTGAAAGAAGACGTTGCCCCAATCCGGCGGCGTAAACTGGTAAAGCTCTTTATAAAATTCCAGGGAATCGATACCGGCTTTGGAATTTAAAACACCCTGAACCTGATAGGTCTTGGGGTCTCCAAGGTCCGCGCCCCAGGAAAACAACGTGTTTTCAATACCCATGGTGAGGGCATCATAGTCCTTCTGGGTATAGATCGCGGCCCCGTACCGACCTTTGTCCGGTCGATGGAAAAATTCCGCGATGTCTTTGAGCATGTACCATGTTTTAGGGACTCCCAATTCGTAGCCGTGTTTTTTGTAAAATGCTGCTTTTTCCTTGGGATCTTCAAACCAATCTTTGCGATAGGACCATCCGACAGCGTCACCCTCGAGCGGCACAGCCCAATACTTGCCAGACCCACCAGGATACTCGGCATAACCGGCGATGGTGGCCGGCGCCATGGTCTTGTCCACGCCGTTTTTCAGGAACCAATCGGTCAAATCGACATAGTGACCCTGGGTGGAACCGGCCCCCAGCCACTGTGAGTCACCTACGACCAGGTCCCATGAATCACCTTTAGCGGCAAATTCACGGAAGGTTTTCGTCTGGAAATCACCCCAGGGGGTTGTTTCCACGGTTACCTTGATACCGGTCTCCGCTTCAAAATCCATTACGAGTTCCTGAAGGTAGGATGCAGGATCCCACTCAGCCCAGAAGATACTCAAAGAATCTGCGGCGATTGCTGCACCGCCCGCGGTAAAGAAAAATACCAGTCCGAGAAAAAGTGCATTAATTTTCTTAAACATAACACGTCCTCCCTTTTTTGCTTGGGTTTGTAAGGAAACTGATAACGAGCAATGACCCTAAGATGTTTTTTGAACAGCATTCTGCATGATTTAACGCGCTGCCAATCCTCTAATTTTCAGATGAATTGAGCAGACATCTTAAATTCCTCCTTTCTGGCTGCTGGGTTCGGTGATATAAAAATAAATTTCTCCGCCACATTTATTTGCGGCACGGAGAAGCCGATACGATTGGTGTCATGCCGGATTGAAACCGGTCTGGCGGTATTAGTTCATTGAATGAATTTATTAACACACACAAAAAATTTGTCAAGGGATTTCTGAGGGCGGCAGGACAAATTCTATCCAGGTGTAAATGGTAAGTCCTCAATAAGTTCGGGTAAATCGTGTTTTCAGATATCGTTGATTGGTTGATTAGTTGGTTAGTTAAGTGGTTGTAAATATGGATTTATCCCATATTTGCAAAATAATTGGACACGGGGTCTAATTCAGGAATTAAGGGATTGAGGAATTTGGGAATTGGAGGAATTCTATCTATCATATAGATTTTATCCTTTAATCCCTCAATTCCTCAATGCCTAAATCCCTCAATTTTCCGCTAATGGACATAAATAATGTCCAAAAAAAAGATCTATTTTCATAGTAAATTATGAGGGCTGGAATATGAAATAATGAGTTTTTTACGCTTTGATGTAGTCGCTTCCCAGGAACAGGCTGGTCCGTCTTAAGGTCACCTTACCGTCTTTGTTGAAGGTCCAGTGGTCGGAAAATTGCCCCTTTCGCAGACTGCCGTCTTGGCCCTTGCCGGCAAAATCGCCCTCCACAAAAATATCATCGCTGACGTCCCACAGCTTGATATTCGAGTGGGTAAAACTGACCTTTCTGTCCTCTTCGTAAAACCGGCGGATGGCATCTTTTCCGTTATAAATGATACCAGCACGGTCATATGTGCCGTCTTCAAGGAACATCGAAACCACCCACTCAGTGTCTCCAGCATCCACCCGTTGGTAGTATCCTCTCACGATTTCGCAATAATTCATAAAAGCCTCCCTTTTAAAGATTTAGGCATCTGCTCAATTTTATTCAGTATCAAAAACCTGGTCCTTTGGGCCTCCGGCTCGTAGGGGTACGATCCTACGCCTCGGAGAGCCAGGTCAGAGATAATCGGCTCTGCCTGAAACAGTTTCAAGGAGTGATGGAGTATTGGAGTACTGGAGTGATGGTCTATCGCTCGTGAACTCTATGGATCAGAGAATCTCGATGGCTTCTGTTTAAAGTTACAGAAGATCGGTGTTGGGTTTACGTTTTTCCAATACTCCATTACTCCAACACTCCATAAGTATGTTGAGTAGAGCAGAGTCATGGAGAGCCCCCTTCCAGGGGGCAAACCAAAGCCGGCCCCTCTGGGGTCGGATCTTTACTTGTTAGATGATTTGTTCCATTAGATCGTATTTTTCCTGGACTCATAAATTACAGGTAGCTGCGGTTCGCAATTTACATGAAGCTGGAAGATATCCGATCTTGCGTAGTGGCCGACGACATCAAGATCGACTTTTGCTTTAGCTATTTCAGACAAGTCTAAATCCGCATACAGGATACCCTCTTCATCATAGAGCGGGCCTGCTATAACTTCCCCAACCGGTGAAACGATAACACTTCCCCCCCGGCACATGACCTCAGGTTGGTCGGACAGCTCTTCAAAGGTTTCTAAATCAGATGGATACATCTCTTTCGTGACAAATTGATTGCAACCAAGCACGAAACAACGTCCCTCACAAGCGATATGCTGCATCGTTGCCTGCCATGTGTCTCGCGAGTCTGCGGTTGGCGCCAAATAAATTTCAACCCCTTTCCCATACATAGCCATGCGAGCAAGAGGCATATAGTTTTCCCAACAAATGAGACCGCCGATATTTCCAAGCTCGGTTGAAAAAACGGGCATTGTGCTCCCATCGCCCTCACCCCAAATTAAACGCTCTGAACCGGTAGGCTTTAGCTTTCTATGTTTGCCCATTAAGTTACCATTAGGGATCAAAATAAAGTAAAGTGCAGTATAATGTTCCGCGACTATAGTCACCGTCTCGCTCTATTACACCGATGGCCAGATATACACCGGCTTCCTTAGCGGCCTTTCCCAAGGCCTCCACTTCGCGGCTGGGAAGCTCAATTGCATTATCCCAGTATCTTTTCCACAAACTACGTCCTTCAGCACTTCTGCTGCCTATAACCATGCCGAAGCTAAATCCCCTCGGGTAAGCGGGTATAAATGCCTCCGGCAAAAGGACCACTTTGCTGCCGTTTGCACCCGCGTCTTTAATCAGATGACAAGCTTTTTCTATCGATAAGACTTTATCAAACAGAACAGGCGCAGCTTGCACAACAGCTACTTTTACTGTTTTGACACGCTTTCCCATATAGTTCTCCTCCTAAGTATGCATAACCAGGGCTGAGCAGCACCACCGCCGGAAGTCGCTTTACTCTAGCGTTCCCGAAAAAACCACAATTTTCTCGGCGGCTACTCCAGCCTCTTGTTCGGTGCTCCTAAGTTGTCCTGGATTGATCCCATTGGTTATCCTTTTTCAACTGAATTTCGTAATGCCGCTCGTGCAAGCAGCCGAGTAGAATCCAATGTCGGCAAGGGGCAATCATCCGGATTGACGATTAACGGTATTTCCGTACATCCAAGAATAGCCGCATCACATCCCCGTTCTTTTAGTTTTTGTATGACTTCGTTAAAATATAGCCTGGATTTTTCAGTGAATATACTGTTTACAAGTTCATTAAATATGATCTTATCAATCTGTTCGCGATCATTTTCACCTGGGATTTCATATGAAATGTCGAATTTGTCCAAAGTCTTGGGATAGACAGGACCCACCATTAGATATTTTGTTCCCAGGATGGCAAGTTTTGAAAATCCGTTCTTCCGGGCTTCTTCAGCCACCGCTTCAGCAATATGCAGCCAGGGTATGGGCGACTTTTCTGTGACGAATTCAAACGCCTGATGGATAGTGTTGTCGGGGCAAACAGCAAATTTTGCGCCTATTTCGAAAACTTTGTTAGCCGATGACAACATGATTTCCGCAACGCCTTTCCAGTTCCCGGCACGTATGTGCACCATGTATTCCCCAAGGGGATGCGTATGCATGCTTATTTCCGGGGTGCATGTGTTCACCCATTTGAAGCGGTGCTTCTGCACATATAGTTCGATAACAGAGGGCGGCTCCTTCTGCACTACATGCTACGATTCCGATATGTTTTGCCACAGTAATTCTCCTTTCTTAAAAAGTATAACCATATGCTAAGTGGCAGCAGGGGGGAACAAACATAATCTTACAGTATTCCTTTTGCTGAAATTTCTGATATAAAATTTAATGCAATTGGATTTTGGGGATCAACAGCTAAACATCTTTGCATCATTTCAAAGGCTTCAATTAAATTCCCAAGAAAAGTATATGCCTGAGCCGCACTAATGTAATACTCCGGTCGTTTATTGTCTAAACTGATAGCTTTTTCCAGCCATTTGATAGCTTCAAAATAAGCTTTTCTAAAAATAGCATTATTACCAAGATCAAAATAAATGGCTGTTAATTTAGGATCAAATTCAATAGCTTTCTTTAGATAGTTAAGTCCTTTTTTATGCTCACCTATAAATGAATAGGCTCTTGCAATATTGCTACAATAAATTGCTCTAAGTCTATCAGGTTCATTTGGACCAAGATATTTTTTTAGGATATTTATATAGTATTTTCGTTTAGCAATTGATTTATTTCTATCCATCAATCTTCCATAATGATGGATAACGATATCAGTGTAAGCGAATTCACCGCCATTTCGTTTTATTGATTCTTCCGCTAATTCATAAACAGGAAATGAAAAATAAACATTTTGTGAATTTTTAATTATTCGACATATTTCTTGTGTTTTGTAACATGCAAAAGGATTACTTTCTTCATAAAAATCGTTTTCACATCGGATTGCACCTAATATCATCTCGTTAAAATAATCTCGTTGGATAAGGGCAAATCCCCAATATTCGCTATTCTCTTTAATACTTTCTTTAATATAAAAAAGGTCGTAATAAGAAATGAGCTCATCCCCATCCAACACTAATATCCATTCTTTTGTTGCTTGTTTGATAGAGAAATTACGCGCTTCACTAAAATTATCATTCCATTTAAAATGAAAAACATCTGCACCTAATGATTTTGCAATTTCAGGCGTGCCATCATTTGAACCTGTATCAACAATTATTTTTTCATCTACAATAAGATTTACACTTTCAATCGCCTTTTTCAGGTTAATAGCTTCGTTTTTAACTATCATACAAAGGCTTATAGAAATATTGTGAAAATCTTCATCAACTAAATACTCCTTCTGAGGATAACCAGCGATTGATCTAAAAAAAGAGACCTGTAATAACTGGCATGCATTCTGATTTTGTGATACTAATTTTGAAATCTTGATTGTTTTCTTGAAAATATCATCTAAAAGTTTATATCGAGGATATTTATCCTGTAACCAATCATAAATTCTCATTGAAAAATCAATATGCCCCGCATTTCTGATACTGGTAGCATAATTCATCAAGAACCATTTCTTACTTCTGTTCCGTTCATAGGCTATTTTAAAACTCTTTGCAGCTTCAAGATAATTACTTGCCTGGAATGATGCACATGCCGATAAAAAATCAGCATCATTTTCCTTCTGCTTGTCTGGTGAATAATAAGATATGTTCATAATAATAAATTATTTTTCCATAAATTTGTTAGATGATTTTAGCCATTAGATCGAGCTTTTTTCACCAGCTTTTTTTCTTTTGCATTTCGATTATGTATTTTGCTGCGTCGCTTAAATTCATATCGTAAAGATCCAAAGCATCATCCTCATTTATTGAGATGTTAAAAGCATCCTCAATATTGCAAAATGGTTCAGTGCCTTCAATTTCATCAGGAGGATCATTCGTAGACCACATGCAACACATTTGCTTTGAATCGCTATTTTCTTTGTATTTCCGTCTATGTTTTTCGTAGATTTTGTGTAAAATTTTGTATGTATTTTGATATGTACTCATTTATGATAAGCTCACTTGCCGCAAGGGGGTTCCGCTCTTACAACAAGGACCTGAAACACAATAGGGCAATAGATAAGCCAGCGCCCCTTGCGGTCAAGAGGGTCGAGGTGCCCCATCTTTATTGTGATCTATTTTTTCTTTCTTCTATCTCTGAGTCCTGCGAGACCGGCAAGGTCGGAGCCAAAGAGAAGTATAGATTTTGCCTTTCAACCACTCCTTTAATGGTTGTGGTTCCATTACCGGTGGGTCCTGACCATCTGGAAACCAGCCATCCATTGCCATGCGGAGATTTTGATAACTTTTAAAAGCATGGATATGATGCAGCATTTCGTTAAATGGTTTTGGCTGAGGGAAGTTCTCGCGCCAAGACTGTACATGATAAAGGCAATATCGATTATTTAAGCAAGATTGCGCTAAACCGCGAGATTTTGCCCGTCCACCTCCTTGCCGTTGTTCGGTCTACAATATTTTGGTAGCCCATTCAGCCCATTTATTACACTCTTTTCTTAAAAAGAGCTTCATCTCGTTTACCTGACTTTTTCTTTTACTTCTTTTTTTCCATTCACCTATGAGATGTCCAAAACATTCTTCAGGAATGTCAGTTGCCCAACTTTTGAATTCCGATTCAGACTCATTTACATAGCGATATATTCCTTTTAATACTCCCATGCAATAGTGCATAGCCTCTTGAGCCATATTCAACTCACATAGTCTGAACAATTCTTGATTAAATGTTTCTAATTGTTCATCAATCATTTCGAAAGCCATATTTTCTGATGAAATATAGCCATCTGTTTTTGCTCCAGAACTGTCCCATAAATCGTGAACATCAATTCCATCCAGAGCGTAAAAAACATCTTCGCAAATTTTTTCAACATCAAATTCTCTAAATAAACCTTCAGCGATTTCAATAATTCTATTTTTAATTCCTTTATCAAATTTTGCCAGATGTTGAATTATCTCTAAAGCTTCCCGTGGTAAAATTTTATTGATTATGTCATCTTTCATGACTTTTCTCCGCCGAACGTCGCCAATAACCGAGCATTTTAAAGCTGCAGAGCGGAGCGGCGCAGCTTTAAAATGTCCGTGTTAATTGGCCTTGTTATGTGTTTATTCTCGACATCAATGGCAATGCCATATTGAAATATTGCTCCTTCCCCATTTGCAAGACATCTTGAGCACCCATAGCTATGGTTCGTTGCTCCTCCACTGAAAAGTTAAAAAGGTTCTGATGATTTGCGATAAACCAACTTCGATAGAGTTTGAATAGTGGCGGAAACTCGCCCGTAAGCTTTGCATACACTGAGCAGGACTCTAAAAACAAGAACTCGCTCTGCCCCGGATTAAACTCAATTGTGTCATCATGGTCGCGATCTGCATGTTTAAAGAAATAGCGTGAGCAGCGGCCTATATGAGTTTCGATCCTGTACGAACTTTACGTAAAACCGCAATCTTCTCGCCGTCTGCTTCCGGGTAAAGGCGCTGATTACTCAGCGCCCTCCCCACAGATCCGTACTTGAAGAATTCCACTCATACGGTTCATCAGTATACAAACGCACTCGGTGTGACCGATCAGCGCATGTACATCCAGAAAGACGACACTCCTTCTGGCGCATAACTATGCTACCCCGCAAAAAGGGCTCTCAAACCGAACCCCTCTGCACACACTCTCTGAAGGTACGGTGACACGGTTCGTGGGCTCTGAGTCCCACCCGTCGTTCATTCCAGAGATCGTTATAGCCGGCTTCTCCTTCCCTACGGTGGGTCGCTTGGGTCTCACTTCCCCACCTTACCGCCAAGACCAGTGTCCCGACATCGGTACTATGATCCACTAAGACTGCCAAAAGCCCATCCCGGGTTTGTTCGCTCTTCGCTATCCGCCCCCGATACCTTATACGATTAGGCTGTATAAGGAGACAGTTGGCTCTCTCCAGTTCCCGCGCTACCCCTTTGAATACATGCTCTGCTCTTAGACCCCGGTGGTGTCCCGAAAACTCGCCATATCGCATTCAGGACTGCTGCCTTCCGGCGCGTGAAGACCGTTGGCTTTCCCGCCACACTCTATTCGAGTATGAGATTATCCTGGTGACCACAACTATACATTTTTCGGGGCTCAATCACACAGCCTGCATTCTTGCTTCGCCCGGCTTCGGACTCTTCTCTCAAAGTTTGCCCACGGACGTCCCTATTGGCCTGCCGGCTACGCTTTAGCCAAGTGGAACTTTCGCAGTGCGAAACGACTTAATTCTCAGTGCCAAGGCAAGCCTTGCAAAGAATAATTAACCGGATGCACCATCCTCCCCAACGTCAGAGCAAGCTCTACAGAGGGGTATATGCCGTCCGGCATATGCGATCATCCACTGGGTAACAATATCGAATTTTATCCCGCTTTGCGGGAATCCCAACGATTCGGATTTATCCGGACACGACCACGCATTTGTTCGGCGAAGCCGTTGAAATTTATACAGAGTGTAATTCTCGTCATAAGCCTTCAAATTCAGATTTTATAGCCCCAAGTTTTGCGCTTTTTGTCAAACGCCAGGTTCAGCGTTTAGTTTAGCTGACGTCGGGCAAGGCTGAGAAAATTGCCGTTGGGCACTATGATTCGTTATCGACGCCTTCAACCCGGACAAGCGTTTTAGTCGTCGTCACCGACTCACGAAGCTCTTTCCACGGCTTGTAGTCCTCGGACGACATAAACGTCTCCAGTGCCTCTTGGCTGGGCCATTTGAAAATCACTACTCGGCTCGGGTTCCAATCTCCAACGAGCACATCGATTTTGCCATCCCTGGTCAGGTATTCGCCGCCAGCCGCCTCAACCATCGGTTTCACCGCTGTCTTGTATCGTTCGTAGGCCTCCTCGTCGTGAATTTGATTCTCCAGAATTAGGTAAATTGACATTCGTCCTCCAAAATGTTCATTGGTCAGAGCCAAAGTGGTTGTTGAAACGAGATAAAAATTTTACCAATATTTCTAAATTCTCCAACGTTTCATGATGTTCATATAGAGGACGCCGAACGGCCGAGCTGTGCTGCTGGAGCGAAGCGCAGCGTAGTTACAGGCAGAACCAGCGGATGGTTCGGCGGCTTCTCGATCGATCAGACTTTGACGACCCGCAACGTCACCGCGTTCTGCCGGGCCAGATTCTGAGGCGTCGGATGGCCAAGCTGAGCCAAAACGTTGCGGATGGTCGGCATAACACGCCATCCTCGGCCCCCCGGAAAGTTGGCGGTGTAGATAAGCCGGATGGTCACCAGCAAATGTGGCGGCACAGTCTTGACATTGTAATCTTGACCGGGGCGTAGCCATGCGTTCTCAGGCTCCGTCCCATGAACCAAGCCATTGTCGGTCAGCATCAGCAGAAACGCGTCATCGTGGTTCCAGTTGGGCACGCCCTCCGGTTCACAATCGGCGCCTCTCGTGACCGGAAAGTCGATGCCGAGGTTAGGGCCAGCATGTAGGATGAATCCTTCGCGGATTTGGCCACCGTCCCAAACCGGAGTGTCGCCTACGAGTTCGACGGATGAGGGCCGATGGTGGACGCACCAGGCCAGGTAAGCTCCGACCAGCGCGTCATTTTGGTCGGCAGTCGGAAGCGCCTGCGTCGGGAAGGCTACCTGAAGAGCTTCGAATAACTGCCGCCGTGCCAAACGGCCGGCAACGTTGGCCTTCAACGGCAGCCGACGCCTCGCCAGGACTACCCACTCCGCTCCGGGGAAAACCTCCCACAGGCCAGCTTCAACATTGCTGGTATTCCTTAGTCCCGCCAATTTCCAGGGCGAACCGGTGCTGACCAACCCGGTAAATAAGCAGATGCTGCTTCGGATGTAGCCCTGGAACGGAACACCTCCTTCCTCCGCCGGGGGCAAAGTGCACGGTGTGCGGCCCGGCGTTCCCAGGATCCGCTCGCAAGTTCTCATAGTGTTCCCGGCGGTGGCAAGCCCTTGCGGTCCGTCGATCGCAAGCACCATCCGCTCACTTGCTTCGACTGGAATTTCAGCCAGCACCCTCTGGATCAGGAAACTGGAGTTACGGTCGATTACAACTTCGGCACTAGGCCACGCCACCGTGAAAAACGTCACATTGAGGCGATCGTCCAACACAGCAACATCGATGGGGCGCGGCGTTGCCGCGAATGCCGATGTAAGGTCGACCCCGACGAACTTCATAGCGAATCCCCATGGAATTCGGCGGTCGGAAATGAGTTCATGACCCCCAGCCGCCGAACGATTGAGTAGTGCGAAAAAAGTCGCAATATCAACAATGAAAAATCAGTTGTAAAGATAAATGCGTCATTAATACAAGTAGATACGTGACATCCTGCAATATATTGAAACCGGAAAGATATGACCTTTTTCCCAATATCCCAATATGCGAGAATTTTTTCTTAATATCCACTGTGTTCAGGTGATATTGAGAAAAATTGCCCAATATCGAAAATTATCTCAAACAACATTTTCTTGTATTTTTTCCCGCGGCCACATGGGCATGGATCATTTCGACCGAATTTTGTAACTTGTATCGGCTGCTTAGGTGAAAAATTTCTCTTTTTGCAGTGAGCATAAATCATTCCTTTTGTGGCAAAAACAGGAACATGACCTGGAAGACGTTGAGTACTAATGTTGTTTTGGTCATTGAAACATTCAGATTTAGGATTTGTTTCAGATTTCTGATTTCGAATTTCGAATTTCCGGACAAGCATAAAATCAAAAATTCAAAAGCCTGCTTGGTTCCCCGCTAATACGGGATTTCCGCTTCGCTCCAACCGGTTTATCCGGGTTGGGGTAACTTCAATATCCGCCGCGCTTCATCAGGCGCCGCAACTTCCCGCCCATACTCCCCGGCAATCCGAACAATGCGCTCTACGAACCGGGCGTTGGTTTTGGCCAAAACGCCTTTGGAATAGTAGATATTGTCTTCCATACCGACACGGATATGGCCCCCCATGATCAGGGCCATCATGGACATGGGCAGATGACCTTTGCCGATCCCTATGACCGACCAGGTGGAATTTTCCGGAATATGCCGGTGTAGATGTAAAAGAGATTCAGGGGTGGCCGGCGCACCCCAGGGAGTTCCCAGAACAAACTGGAAGTGAAACGGTTCTGCCAGTTTTTCCGCGTTTTTCATGCGCAGACAGGTGACGATCATACCGAGGTCGAATATTTCAAGCTCAGGTTTGACACCCATAGCCTTCATTTTTTTGGCAGTACTCTCAAGGAACTCGGGTGAATTGATAAAAACGGAATTTCCCAGATTAATGGAACCCGCATCAAAGGAAGCCAGTTCCGGCTTCAACTCCAGCGGTGCCAGCCGTTCCTCGGTCGGCAGATTTTTACCCGGGATGCCGCTGGTGGTCAAACACAGAATTAAGTTGGTTTTCTCCTGCAAGGGTTCCACGACCTGCTTGAAAATCTCTAAACTTTGGGTCCCCAGACCCGTCTCCGGGATCACGCACGTGGATGTGAACTACGGCGGCCCCCGCCTCCCAACACTCGACGGCCGATTGGACAATTTCCTCCGGTGTGATGGGGATGTTAGGTGCAATTTTCCGCGTAATCCGGCTCCCGGTGATAGCGGCGGTGATGATTAGTTTTTCCATGGTCAAATCCTTAATTATTCTGTAACACAATGATTCGATTGACCTTTAAAGTCAAGTTTTTTTACCCTCACCGCAGGATAACGTCAAAGTCAGCTCCAGCTGATTCAGATAGAAGAGATTTTCTTTCCTTGATACGGCACTAAAATCCCAAATTTCAATACCCAAATTCCAAATAATATCCAAATTTGAGATTTGTATTTTGGTGCTTGAATTTTTCACGACTTTAACAAAGAAAATAACTCTTGTAAATATAGTTAGTTATCTACTTTAATGACGCGGCCCTGACCCTCCCTGATCACGGATTCATCTCAAAAAGATCTTTCACAAATTCGGGCAGGATTTTTTTCCTTTTCTAAAAAAAAAGTTAAAATCTTGACTTATATCAAAGAAATCACCATCGGAAAGAGGTAGATATAGCACCACAATTTGACAATTGGCCGGATCGCATTATTTTTAATGCCAGAATTTGATTCGACTGAACGGAAATCCCGCTCATCAAATAATAAACCCCAAATAATAGCATTTGCAAAGGAGAGTATTTATGTTCTGTTTTCAATGTCAGGAAGCTGCCAAAAACGAAGGCTGCACGGTAAAAGGTATGTGCGGCAAACCGGAAGATACCGCCAATCTTCAGGACCTGTTGATTTATGCATTAAGGGGCCTCGCCATTTACGGGGAAAAAACCACAGAACTCGGTATTTCGGACAAGGAAGACGGGTTGTTTGTGGCCAAGGCCCTTTTTGCCACCATCACCAATGCCAACTTTGACAATGAGCGCATTATCGAACTGATCAAAGAGGCCTTGGACCGCAAAGAAACTTTGAAAGAAAAATTCCTGGCGGCCTATAAAGAAAAAAACGGCCGGGATTTCGATGAACCCGTGCACCATTCAGCCGTCTGGTTTTCCAATGACATGGCTGAATTTGATGAAAAAGCCAAATCCGTCGGTGTTCTTGCCACCGAAAATGAAGATGTACGTTCCTTGAGAGAGCTTTTAATCATCGGTCTGAAAGGCATCGCCGCCTATGCGGACCATGCCGCCGTTCTGGGGTTTGAAAAAGATGAAATCTATGATTTTTTGATGGAAGCCCTGGCGTCCACCACCAAAGACCTGTCGGTGGATGAGATGATCGCCCTGGTGCTCAAAGCCGGTGAGGTCGCGGTAACCACCATGGCCACCCTGGATGAGGCCAATACCTCCACCTACGGCCACCCTGAAATCACCGAAGTCAACCTGGGTGTCGGTGACAAACCGGGAATTCTGATCAGCGGCCACGATTTGAAGGACATGGAAGAGCTGCTCAAACAGACCGAAGGCAGCGGCGTGGATGTGTATACCCACGGCGAAATGCTGCCGGCAAATTCCTATCCGGCCTTTAAAAAATATGATCATTTTGTGGGCAACTACGGCGGCTCCTGGTGGCACCAGAACAAGGAATTCGAATCTTTTAACGGACCGATTCTGATGACCACCAATTGTATTATTCCCATGAAAAAGAACAATACCTACCAGGACCGGATCTTCACAACCGGGATGACCGGTTTCCCGGGGGTGACACACATTGCGGATCGGCCCCGGGGCGGCTCCAAGGATTTTTCAGAAATTGTCGAGCTGGCCAAAAAATGCAGCCCGCCTGAAGAAATTGAAACCGGAAAGATTGTTGCCGGCTTTGCCCACAACCAGGTGCTGGCCCTGGCCGACAAAGTGGTGGATGCTGTAAAATCAGGCGCCATCAAACGGTTTGTAGTCATGGCCGGTTGTGACGGCCGTCAAAAATCCAGAAGCTATTTTACCGAAGTGGCCGAAGCGCTTCCCAAAGATGCCGTCATACTGACGGCCGGATGTGCCAAATATCGCTACAATAAGCTGGATCTGGGCGATATCGGCGGTATCCCGCGCATCCTGGATGCCGGACAGTGCAACGATTGTTATTCGCTGGTGGTCATCGCCTTGAAGCTAAAAGAAGTATTTGAGTTGGACGACATCAACGATCTGCCTATTTCCTTTGACATCGGATGGTACGAACAAAAAGCCGTGGCGGTTCTGCTGGCCCTGCTGCACCTGGGGATTAAGGGTATCCGCCTGGGACCGACACTGCCGGCGTTTCTGTCACCGACGGTGGTCAAGGTGCTGGTCGAAAATTTTGACATCAAACCCACCGGTGAGGTGCAGGCGGATGTGGATGCGATGATGGCTGCAGCCTGATTACAACCGGCTGAATCTTACTGCACAGTGCAGTCTATACAGCGGATTGCCTTCAGCCCGTCTTCACAGGAGACGGGCTGAAGGCATATTATCGATCAAAGCGGACATTTCATTGTATAAACTCAGCAAAGCCGAAGTTCCTTTTTCGATCAAACTGGCCGCTTTTCAGGCCGGGCCTGGATTAAACAGCAAACAGATTGAACGTCGAACATCGAACGTCCAACATCGAACGTCGAATATTGATGACGCTACGCTCTATCTATTTTAAAACAAGCGAACAGCAGCTTGCAACGAGCCCATCGGCAAGCTCAGGGCTTGAGACTGTCGAAAGCAGACGAATCGAATTTCGAAGGGTAGCTTCGCTCGTGCAGCGCTTCCAGCCCGTATGCTTAAAGGCCGGAGGCGCAGGCGCCGGGTGTTGCTCAGTTCTTTTAATAAAATTGACAGAATTCATTATTCGATGTTGGACGTTCAACGTTCGATGTTCGATGTTCGCGTTTTAGTTAACTCCTCGTGTGAAACATTTATTTAGACAGGATGTACAGGATTATCAGGATTTATTTTGGACTGGTCTTTCTCTATCCTGTTGATCCTGTCAAAAAATTAAACAACGAACAACCGACAACACCCAACACACCTCTTATTATCAATGATCGCAGACGTTTCCACCAGCTTGCAGCGTATTGTCCAGGTACTGTTTTACCAGTTCTTCAGGTGCCAGCGCCGAGGCGCCGACAACCACCTTGATGTCGTTTTGGGCAAAAAGATCCAGGGCCCTTCCCCCCATTCCGCCGGCAATAATCACATTGGTACCTAAATCGTGAAGCCATTTTGGCAGCACACCCGGTTCATGGGGCGGTGGAACGAGGGTCTCCGTCTTTTTGACCTCATTGTCTTCAACTTCGACCAGTGCAAATTCCTGACAATGCCCAAAGTGAGCCGTTAGTTTTCCTTCCGCTAAAGGGATTGCAAATTTCATGGTAATTTTCCTCCAGTTAATTAAAATAAGTTGAAAATTGTGAACTGATGGCTATTTTTAAAATTGTCCCATGTTAAAAAATGACATTTTCATTTATGAGTATATGCTCAAAACAAAATACGATCTTTGTTCACCCTTGTCAAGATTTTTTTGTAAAAATTGTGAACGGTTCCGAAAATTAAATACCGGAGATATTTTATCATGTCAGAATACGATTATTTGGAAGGCAAACGAATTCTTATCGTCGATGATGAGCCGGATGTGCTGGACAGCCTGGAAGATCTTTTATCGATGTGTGAAGTCACGAAAGCTTCCAACTTCCAGGATGCCAAAGAGTATCTGCAAGCCCAATATTTCGACATAGCTGTGTTGGATATCATGGGGGTTGAAGGCTACGATCTGCTGGAAATTGCCAATGAAAATAAAATAACCGCCGCCATGTTAACCGCCCACGCCCTCAGTCCCGAAAATCTCGTTAAATCTTACAAAGAAGGTGCCGCCTCTTACTTACCGAAAGAAGAGATGATTAACATTGCATCCTTTTTGAACGACATCCTGGAAGCCAGGGAAAAAGGAAAGAATACCTGGACCCGCTGGTATGACCGCATGGGCTCCTTTTTTGAAAAAAGATTCGGTGATGATTGGAAGAAATCGGATCAGGAGTTCTGGGAGAAGTTCCCTTTTTATTAAATCGGAAATTCGAAAAAAAATGAGGCTGCAGTATGAATGCACCGGAGAAAAGATGGAATTTTTAACCGGCACGGGTACTTGATGATTAAGCTAACCACCTGATACCGAAACGTTTAGCCACAGACTCACACAGACCTACACAGACAAGTTAATTTCTCCCCATGGCCTGCCGGGAGGAAATACTAAATGTCCTTCGGGCAATCCAAACATCTCGGAAATTATTGAACCCTTCCATTTTCCAAAAATGCTGCTTATCAATAATGACCGCCGGCCAGAGGATGTCCGTGTGAGTCTGTGTGGGTCTGTGGCTAATAAGAAAAGTTTTAAAGGAAATCAACAATGGAGGATTTAAAATCCCTAACAGTCGGACAGGTGTTAGAAAGAGGTGCCGCTCAAGTTCCGGACAAAATTGCATAGAAAGCTTCATCCCAGGAAGCGCTCATAGGCGATCAGCGCCCAAACAACGGCGGCGGTGATCATGCTGATAAATGCCGCGGCGGAACCCAGATCTTTTGCCTGTTTTGATAATTTGTGTCGTTCCGGTCCAATTCGATCCACTACCGCCTCCACCGCAGAGTTCAGCAACTCGGTAATGAGAATCAACATAGAGGATGCGATCAGCAGAGCCCGCTCCACCGCAGTTCTTCCAAACCAAAGCCCCACCGGCATCATCAGGAGAACGATTGTAGCTTCCCACCGAAACGCCTGTTCATTTTTCCAGGCCGCTTTGAGGCCGGCCATCGACCAAATGACGGCTTTTATGATATGCCCTATGATCGTATCCTTTGCTTCTCCCATAAACAATCCACCTCCACTAAAATGATGACCCTCTGCTTTTCTATCGGCTTGGTGAAAACGACAGGTTACCGATTATCTCCTCTCAGCGCATTCCTTGAAGCTCTATCCACAAGTGTAAAAAGCCTGTCAATATCATCCTTTTGGTTCGATACCTGATGTCCACGCACTTTAACCAATTCACAATCCAACCGATCGATCATTCTATAAAACTCCTGATACAGCTCATAATTGTTGAGACGTTTATTTTTCTTTGAGCGATAATCATTTTGCTCAAACCGATCACGTCTTCCCTGTAACCCCAAAATGGTTTGAGAATCCGTATACGCAATCACCTTGCTCCCCGATGCTTGAATATCGCTGAGCGCCCATAGCAATGTCTGCAATTCCAGTTTCGTTGAAGACGTAGGCTCAAAGCGCCTCACTTTCACGCGCATCCTCAACGAATCCAGCGAAAGTCCTCGTTCAGACACAGCGAGGTAGGCCCCATATCCAATATTTGACTGAGTATTCACACTACCATCCGTAAATAGCATCAGTTCATCCATAAAAATTTTTGAATTCATTTCGATGCTTAATAGTTGAACTGGGGGGTCGGGAAAAGTTGAACGAAAGCATGCGGAAAAGCTAAAAAATTCGACTGAAGAATGCCTTTCAAAAGCGGCACGGCCTTTCCCGGTCCCTCTCCAGTGAAAGGAAGGCCATATATATGTCAGGCGGCTTACGATTCAACGAATTCGTCGTTCGTCCTTCCTGAGATTTTCTCTTAATCAGGCTTTTCCAGTTCTACAACGTCGGAAATATTAATTTCCAGCATTTTTATACCGGCCGAAATACGCACGATATTTCTGGCAATGGCTGGAAAATTTTCCCCTGCCTGGGCAAGCTCCTCGGCTGTTCTTTTCATCAATTGTATTTTGGCGTCGATCTCATTCAGGTCGAATTGTGGCATTTACTGCTCCAATCTAGTTTTTTTGGAATGGTTCACCGCAAAGAACGCTGAGATAGTACTGATTCAAATGAACCTCCCAGCGGCAAGCCGCGGGGAATTAAACCCTGTAGATTTCGCCTCGCTCTTAAAGTGATCAGAATAATCCGTGTAATCTGCGAAATCTGTGGATTACAAAGAAAATTATAAGAAAAATTGTTTGACTATTTTTCAACCCTCTTCCGACTTTTTCCGCAAGTCTTTAAAGCGCTTAGCTTTCACTTCGTACCGGGGCAGAGTTTCACAGCCGCAAATTTCAATATCATATCGCAAATTGGTCTTTAACCTGAGCTGATCGGCCAGCTCGGATTCGACCAATTGGCACTGGTCCTGAGCTTCAGGCAACACTTCCACTCTGAGTTTAATCCGATCCTTATGGCCGACCCGGTCGACAATGACTTCGTATTCGTCTCCCAGGCCGTCAACGCCGCGAACCACCTCTTCAATCGCAGAGGGTGCCAGGAGGACGCCTTTGACCTTGGTGATATCATCGGCCCTGCCGACCACGCCGCCTTTAATCAGGCGGGACGTCCGCCCGCAGGAGCACGGGTCGGCAGACCATTCGATAACATCCTTGGAGTCAAAGCGGATACAAGGCTGGGCCTGGCGGTCCAGGGCGGTGATAATCATTTTCCCCCGTCGTCCCGGCTCTTCGATGATTTCGCCGGTTTCCAGATCCGCGATTTCAACCAGAAACAAGGCATCATTGACATGCAGGCCACCCGGCTGATCCTGGCACTCAAATGACCAGGCACCGATTTCGGTGGCCCCGGCGTGATCATAGACCTTGGCCCCCCAGGCTTTTTCCAAACGCCTTTTGGTACTGGGAATACTGGCGCCACACTCGCCGGCACAGGTGATTTTTTCAATGGTCAATTCAGACGGATCGATCTCCAGTTTCATTTGAGCCGTCTCGGCCATCCCGAGGATATAGGTCGGAGTACCCATCATGGCCGTGGCCTGCAATTCCTGGATTTTAAGGATCCTGGCTTTGGTATCCAGCACACCTCCCGGAATAACTTCGCAACCGATCTTTTCGGCGGCATAGTGGCCGGCCCAAAAAGCCACAAAAATATTGTAACCGAAGGGAATAAACACACGGTCTTTAGGACGATACCCCTGGGCCCATAAAATATATGACCAGCACTCAGCCCACCACTCCCAATCCTGCCAGGTGTCGGGCTGGTAGACGGGTTGGCCGGTGGTACCGCTGGTCTGGCGAAAGACAGCCACCTCTTCCAGGGGTACGCACAGAGCATCACCGTAGGGAAACGGGTCCTTGCGCTGGATGTCTCGCATCATGGATTTCTCCACGGTGGGGATCCGTCGAATATCTTCAAATGAACGGATATCCGCCGGCTTTATGCCGGCTTCATCATAAATTTTGCGATGAAATTTTGAGCGCTCATAGGTCCACTCAAAGATCTTGCGAAACTTCTTAAGCTGTAGTTTTCGAATTTTTTCCCGTGGCAATGTCTCCAGCACGGGGTTCCAGTAAATTTGATCAGCCATTTTGTGTCATCCTTATACCGTATACCGTTTAATCTTGAGCATTCACGGCGCTGCACAACAACTCTACAAACCCAACCCGGACAAGCCGGAATTGAAGATTGAAGATTGAAGATTGAAGATTTATGGTATCGCTTCGCTCTGTCTTTTCTATTTAAATCGATCGTTCGACCCAATCGTTAGACCCTGAGGCTCTCGATGGGAGGCTCTCGACGGGTAGAATTGATTATAAGCGTTCACGGGTTCAAAGGTTCAGGGGTTCAAGGTTGCATTCTCGTCCCTGGACTGCAAATAGGGTGCGTATTTACGACAAAAGCGTCAGCTTCGTCAGGGCTAATCCAAAATTTGGAGCCAAATTGGCAATTATTTAAGGGGATAAGCATTTTTAACGAGGACTCTGGTCTTTAATGCCTTCTTTGTCCTTAACCCCCTGGCCCAGACCTGACTTTACGTTGCTCAATTATTTAGATTCATATTTGGGAACCTGACACGGACCGTAATATGATCTTATAAGTCGCACCAGGGCGGGCTGAACGTTGAACCCTGAACCTGTGAACGGTTACGCTATGGCATAAATCATGTGCAAACATGATGTGCTTTCAATAAATAGGGTCTAACCTGACTAAACCGGCCTCCGGCTCGTAGATTCGAACCTACGGCTCGGAGAGAAATAACAAATTACAAGCACCAAATAAATGTCATTAACTTAACAGCAACTTCTCGTGGGAGTGGCTTTCCAGCCACGAAAAACAGATGATTTTAACGCCATAATCCTTTTATCGCGGCTGGAAAGCCGCTCCCACAGAGATAACATCAATCCTTAATGACATTGACTCGCAACTATTATCAGAGGACAGAAAACAGAAGTCAGAGGTCAGAAGACAGAATTTGGAAGTCGGAAGGCGGAATGGGGAAGTCGGAAAGAATAAATTTGAAGACCGCATCCCGCAACTCGTAACTCGCGATCCAATTCCCAACTTCACACAATCATTTTAAAACCGACAGAATTCCTTAATTCTACATTCGTCATTCCAATAAGCTCGCATCTCGCAACCCACAACTCACAACCCGTAACCCGCAACGCGCAACTCACAACACGCATCCCATCTAATACATCAAATTGGGCAAAAATAGAATAATCTGCGGAACGAAAATCAGAATGATCAGACCCACAACAACAGCAAGCAGAAACGGCAAAATCCCTTTGAAAATGGATTCCAGCGGAACCCCGCCGATGACGCTCTCGGCCACACCATACACCACGTACACATTGATTCCCACAGGCGGCGTGATTACCCCCATCTCGGTCACCATCACGATGATAATTCCGAACCAGATAGGATCGTAGCCCAAATCGGTGACAATCGGGAAAAATATCGGAATGGTCAGCATCACTAACGCCAGGGCATCCATAAAACATCCCCCTATAAAATAGACAAGAACAATCATGCCCATGATCATATAGGGGGGCAAATCAAAGCCCCCGATCCAGGAAGCAATGTTAAAAGGAATTCGGGTGATGGCAAGAAATTTGCCGAAGACAACCGCACCGGCGATCAGCAACAAAACCATGCATGAGGTGCGCAAGGTCTCATAAAGAGATTTGACAAAACCCTGCCAGGTAATCTGGCGCCTGATCAATGAAACCACCAGAACACCGAAAGCGCCCACGGCGGCGGCCTCGGTCGGGGTGAAAAACCCGAAGAAAAGGCCGCCCATGACGAGACCGAAGACGGCGAGGGTATCTATTAAACCGGTGAGCGACTGGATTTTCTCTTTCCAGCTAAACGACTCTCCCGGCGGGACCCTGCTCCGGATCAAAGCGGCATCGGATGTATATCGAAATGATAAACAGGAGGGTGACAAATATGGCCGGAATAATTCCGGCAACAAACAGCTTGCCGATGGATTCTTCGGTCAAAACACCGTAGACGATCAGAACAACACTGGGTGGCATGATCATGCCCAGACCGCCGCCGGATGCCACCGAACCGGTGGACAGCTCATCGGCGTATTTATAGCGTTTCATCTCCGGTAATCCCACCGTTGCCATGGTGGCCGCTGTGGCCGGACTGGATCCGCAGACAGCGCCAAAGGCAGTGCAGGCGGTTACTGTCGCCATGGCCAGTCCCCGCCCCCGGGTGCTGCCCAGGAATTTATAGGCCGTGTCGTATAACCGGCTGCTGATGCCGCTGTTAAACGCCAGCTGGCCCATTAAAATAAACAGAGCGGATGGTGGTCAGCCCGTAAGAAGAGAAAACATCGTAGATATTTCTGGAAAGAAGGTTGAGCCCCCCTTTGAAGGAAATCATGATGCTGAAGCCCAGAAAACCGATCAAGGTCATAACATAGGCCACCGGCATCCTTGAGAAAAAAATAAGGATCATTACAACAATACCGATGATGCCGATCGTAGTGGGGCTCATTTTGACTTTAACTTTCTGATATTATTAATGATATCTCGCAGGATGATCAGCGTGAACGTCAGCACGCAGAGCGCCGTCACATAAATGACAAAATGCTCGGGAAACTCAAGATTCATGGAAACTTCGCCCGATTTTTTCATGGTATTGGCATAAAGCGTCATCCGCCAGGTAACGATGGCAAACAGAATTAAGCTGATAATTCCGGTACAAATATCAACGATGGTCTGGGTTTTCTTGGAAAACAACCGCACGAGAATTTCCACGCCGATATGACCCTGAACCTGATGGGTATAGGGCATTGCCATGACCACGGCCAGAGTGGCCATAAAACCCACAATTTCCACCGAGCCGAAGATGGGATGACCAAAGCCCCGTCCGACTACATCCACGCAAGTCAACAGCATCATACCTACCAGACACGCTGCGCCCATGATTTTCATTTTATCCAGGACCCACTGGATGATTGCCCAGAACAAATTCATACGAACAAACCTGTTTAAATATGCTGTAACCTAGGTTGAGCGGTTCAGGGTTCAACGTTCCGGGTTGCCCCCCCAAACAGCTCATATAAAAGGGCAATGTCCGTTGTGAGTTGGAGTTGTCAGTTGTACGTGATAAAAGATGTAAAGATCTGCAAAATGTAATAGATGGTAAAGAATCGTTGTGTTGCTTTACGATAGATCTAATTATTTGAAAATACGAAACCAATTGACCACGGACAACGATCTACGAACACTACCCTATTCCGGATCTTGATCAATAGGGTGAGCAGTGTCTATCGGTTGTAACCTTTGAACCCTGAACCTGGAACCGATTAGTTTAGGCCCTTAGCGGGGTTTTTCTGACAACATGTTGTAAGAAACTGAACACTGACACCTGAAACCTATAATCAGCGTGCATGCTGCCCCGCAGGGGCCACTTTTTCCGAGCACAGTCTTGGAAAAATTTAGCACCTATTTTTTTAAATCGCATCATGTTTGCGAATCATTTATCTAACAAAATATTTTCTCTATTTTGTAACTATTTAATATTTAAGGTATTCTTTCGATTTTAAAAAGGACGGAGCGAAGCGACATCAACAAATCTTCAATCTTCAATTCCGGCTTTGCCGGGTTGGGTGTAAAAAATTCGGGTGGGCCCTTCGATATGGGCCCACCTCTAAACATCTACTGCAAACTATTCAAAGTCTTAATGGTGAAATCAACGATCTCGGTACCATTGAATCCTTTTTTGGTCATATCTGCGGCATAATCAGAAATAATCGGTGCAACCGCTTTCTTCCACCTTTCACCTTCTTTGGCATCAAGCCCGATAATTTGACCGCCCTGGTTCAGGAAAAAGACAATGCCCCTGGCATCGCTGGTGTCCCAGGCCTCGCCGTGCTTGTCCGCCCATTCCTTGTTGATCTGTTCGATGATTTTTTGGTTGGCGGCCGATATGGAATTCCATTTATCCTTGTTCATGACCACAAAAAAGGAAGTGGTATAGGCGGCCGTAAAATCAGCGGTACAAAAGCGGGTAACCTCTCCCAGCTTCCAGCCTTTGTTGGCCTCAAAGGGATAAACCGCTCCATCTACCACGCCTTTTTGAAGCATTTGATAGGTTTCCGGCATGGGTTTGGGCACCGGCGTGCCGCCCAGGGCCTTGACCACCAGCGCGCTGGTGCCATGTCCCCTGAACTTGAGCCCTTTCATGTCCTCCATCTTGCGTACCGGCTTGCTTTTGGTGTGAATCAGGCCCGGTCCATGGGCATGCAGATACATCACCTGGGTATCCATGAGTTCTTTGGGTTGAAATTTAGTGTAAACGGCATTGATAACTTGGGTGGCCACCGTACCGCTGGTATATCCCAGTGGCAAATCAACGGCCGCCATCACCGGAAACCGGCCGCGGGTATAAGCCAAAACGGAAAACCCCATATCCGATATCCCTTCCACAACGCCGTCATAAACCTGTTTGGCCTTGGTCAATGTCTGGCCGGGAAAATATTCCACCACGACCTGTCCGTTGGTGCGTTTTTCGACCTCCTTGCACCAGGCCTCCGCCAGCTTGCTCTGGATATGCCCGGGTGGAAAAAAATTGCTGTAGGTGAGTTTAATCGAGGCGGCTTCGGCTGTAACGGGGACCAAGATACCAAACGCCAGTCCAATGCAGAAAATTAACATAAATGCAATAAGTTGCTTTTTCATGGTGCCTTCCTCCTTTCTCTGTTCGGGTTAATTGGCCAAGAAATGACCGAAGATGATTCTACATACCTCCTATCATAGTTCAGATCTCGTAATTAACTCTAAAAACGGGGCAATTTTTTGGACACAATTTATATTTGTTAGCACTAAATTGAAGGATTCAGGAATTGAGGGATTAAAGGATAAAATCAATAAATTAAAATAGATAGAATTCATTCAATTCCTAAATCCCTAAATTCCTTAATCCTTTAATTCCTAAATTATACCCGTGTCCAATATTTGTGAAATCCTGTGACAGTTAAAGAGTCACAGCTATTTTTCCAAGCAGAATGACCAAGTCTGTAGTTAATATATAGCTACATAATAGCTGTTTAGTGTGACGTCAATAAAAAAAACAGAATGTTATTCGAATTGCAATAAAAAATCATATCTGAAAAGTGTCTGTATTGACAAAAAAGGTGCGATATCGGACAACATGTTGTAAGGAATAAAAGGTTTCAGGTGTCAGTGTTCAGGTTTCAGGATTTAGTACCTCAACTCCCTGACACCCGAGACCTGACACCTGAAACCTAAAAACTGTGCCTCTGCTGCCCCGCAGGGGCCACTTTTTCTCAGCGTCTCCTGGCAAAATCTTACCACCCCTTTATTGTAATCGCATCATGTTTGCGCAAGATTTATGTGGTAGCCATAGTGGGCAAAATAAATCGTTCTTTTAATGGCAGAGCTGCTACAAGTATTTTTTTGCCCTCCAGGCGGATAAATTATAAAAAACGATCATAAAAATGACTGAGCGAAGCGACATCTACAAATCGTCAATCGTCATTCGTCAATTCCGGTTTATCCGGGTTGGGGTATTCGCTATTTCAAACGATGGAGAAAAACAATGGATCAAGAGGTCAAAGAGGCAATTCTACGAGCGGTAAAAAAGGAGCCGTTTGCCCAGGCGTTGAAAATGGAGCTGGTCGAATTGGAAGACGGCTATTCGGTAGTTAAAATGGTATATAATCCGGAAAAAATGGATAATATTTATAACCGGGCCCATGGCGGGGCATTATATGCGCTGATGGACGAGGCTTTTGAAACCGCCGGCCAGACGGACGGGACCGTGGCGGTGGCATTAAATGTAAATGTCACCTATGTGTCCAGCCCCGAACCGGGAGCACAATTGCGTGCTGAAGCACGCCGGGTGAGCCGGACCAAAAAAACTGCAAGTTACGATATCAAAATCACCGATCAAAACGGACGGATTATTTCCCTGTGTCAGGCCCTGGCGTTTCGCACGGGTAAACCGATACCGTTTCTTGAAACCTACTAAAAGACCTCTGTCGGGTTATTAATAGGGGTACATTTCTCAATCGGAAATACACAATTTGCATCAAAGCACTTTTTGAGAATTATCGATTGTTTTCTACAAATTTTATCGATTTTAGATAGCCGAAACCTCTACCTTCGCAATATTGCAGATCACCTTGCGTAATAGCCTTAGGTTATGAGAAAGTTATCTATTTATTTATCAGATTCTTAAGTCCCATTTAAGTCAGTTGGTCCTTCCCGATCGATTGGAATCCCAGAATCTTTTTGCGGGGGTGCGTTTGTGATAACCCAAAATGTCGTCGATCCAGATAAGAAGCCGGTTAATAGTAGGTTTCCTCTGTCGAATTATAGATCGAGAAACATCGTGGATCATGCCGCGGGGTTTGTTGAAAGGACATACTCGCATACAGGTTGCACAATCTGACCGGTTTTTAGCCCAAAAGGAAAAACACTTCTCAGCATCCACAAACCATTTCAAAATACCGGATTGATTAGAGACATTGCGTCCTTCGGTGGTCATATTTCCGTTGGATATAGCCTGAGGGGGGCAGTAAGTAGCACATTTTTTACAGGTTTCACAAAATTCTTTTACACCAAAAGGTTTATATTTGTCGTAGCTGAGGGGGAGGTCTGTAAAAACTTTACAGAGTCTGACTCGAGGGCCAAATTTTTCAGTAATTAGATATCCAAGCCGGCCTGTTTCTCCCAGACCTGCTGCCATGGCAAGTGGAACGCTAAGGGCTGTATCATTTCCACATGGAATTGCCTGGTATCCAAGCCCTCGAATGAACATGGCAACTATATTGGCTACAACGGCCATCATGGAGTATCCAAATCCAACTACAGCTCCTTCTATTGTTGTGGGAGACATTTGAATGCCTTCATAGTCCATAGCAATTGCAAGAACAATTGCATTATTACATCCTTCTGGAAGTTCGATGGGATAATGCTCCCGGGTAATGGTATTAAATTCATGGGAGTAAACCCAGTTGGGGTGAACCTGACAAATACCCACTAGATCAGCTCCAAAATAACGAGCCGCATTTTTAATAATGCGGCTCATCTCTTCGGGGGACTCTTTAACTGGATCTCCGCCTTCCACCCAATGTTTAATTCTTTCATTCACACCCTCCCACGAATAGAGGCCGGAATTGCTTCTAGAGTTTCCAAAACCCGCACCCCACTCTATATTCCATGCGGCGTTTCTTAAAGCATAGTCTATCTTTCGATATCCCACTACTTCTTTGAATACGGCTTCCCTATAAAAACGCAATCCATGAGGAGCCATCTTTTCATCCCACAAAGACCTTTTGAACATTTCGTTCTTCTGATCAAATCTATAACTGGTAACCGGAAACGGCAGGTTTTGCGTGGCATTTTTTCCTACAGGCGTCATTAAAACCTCCAATTAGATTAATTTCTGATAGATCGATTATTCATTGATCTCGTAGTTATTCAAATTGACATCCATGAACTTTGCTCGTTCAAAAATATTTGTCTTTGGGTATGGCGCTGTAGCATCTATACCCATTTTGGTTACCGTCCCGCCTTTGCCGTTTGGATTTATTTTGACCATGGGGTTGAGTATATGACCAATCTGATTTTTCAGAATGATTAGATCGCTATCAGGATTGAATCGTGTTGTGATTGCCCAGTTAACATCATTGGGATCATACAGGTTAACGTCAGTATCAACCGCAACAACCCTTTGAAGTGACTGGAAAACGTTGAATGTTTCTTTAATTGCTTTTTTCCCGACTCCGGATTTATTTTTTTCCACCTGGATGACGGCGCCATAGAAACCACACCCTCCATAGTCCAAATACACTGCCTTTAACTGGGGGATTTTCTTTCTAACTGTGGCGAATATTTTGGCCTCAGCGGTAAAACCGACTGCATTCCAAACCTCTTGCCCCGATAGAAGACTGTGGAAGACAGGATTTTTTTGATGGGTTATTGCCAGTATCCTCATAACCCATCTTTTTTCGCGTGATGCATAGTAGCCGGTAACTTCGGCAAAGGGCCCTTCCATTTCTCTCTTATTTGGAAGAATCTCGGCCTCAATAACAAACTGGGCATTAGCATATGCGGGTGCATCTACTATTTGTGCTTTAATTAGATTGATCGGTTTTCCGAGGATATGATTTGCGATTTCATACTTTCCATCACCTTGTTTTGGTATGGTGGAAACCAACCATGGGACAATGCCTACACCGTTATTGATTGTCAATTGGAGTGGTTTGTTTCTCTTTTCCGCTATGTCCAAAAAAGCACCTAAATGGCGATCGGGATCAATTAGAAATGTCAGTCGGTCTTTTTTGGTTACCATCATTCGATGGATAGAAGTATTTGGAACTCCTGTTTCCGGGTTTTTAACAACGACTACCGAGGAATCAAAATATCTACCACCATCCTTTACAGCATGAACCGGGATCGGAAGTTTAAAAAGATTGACATCTTCCTCAATAACCTCGTTTGCAGGGCCTTTCATTTGAATTGGAGACGACAGCTTGTCTTTATTATTCTGCCAGTCGCCAATAGCTTTAGCGATAACAAAAGGTATTTTTTTCTTAGATATTCCAAATAATTTGCCTACAATATCTCTGTTCCATAACATTCCAATGAATACAGGGTACTTGCTTCCCTTTATTCGCTCGAACAATACACATTTTTTTCCTTCAAATCTCTTGGCAATCCCTGCCAATTCATATTTTGAGGCGACCGCAGACTTTACGCGAACAAGATACCCGGTCTTTTCAAGGTATGGAATACAACTTGTAAGATCAGTGAGCAGATCTATTGCATGTTCAGACCTTTTTTGTCGTGCAGTTGATGGGGTGTTTTTTTTCATTAATTGTTCTCCTTTTTACAACCTGCCAATCTCAAGCTTTTAAGCCATCATCTTTGTCTTTGCCGTGTTTTAAGTCATTGGTCGATCCCTTCAATATGCTCACATTAACGAATGAACCAGGTAGAGGGCAATTTTAGGGAAAATGAAAATCAAAGACAGACAGACGACATATGAGATCAGAAAAACTGAGACACCTCTGAAGATCGTCTGGATGGGAACATCCGGACAAAACCCTTTGACTATGTAGACATTGACCCCGACCGGCGGAGTAACCGCACCCATCGTGGTGACCAGGGTAATCATCACTGTGAACCAGATGGGATCGTAGCCCAGGGCCTCCCCGAGTGGGAAGAAGATCGGGATGGTGACCACAAGAAAGCCCAGGCCATCCATCAGACAGCCTCCCACCAGGTATATCGAGAAAACAACCATAAGAATTAAGACGTTCGGCAGATGGAGCGAAATTGCCCATTCGGCGAGTTCGAAGGGGAGCCGGGTGATGGTCAGAAAGCGACCGAACATGACGGCTCCTGTTATCATGAGAACCACCATCGCTGAAATTCGCGTAGTTTCGGCCAGGGCCTGAATGAATTTCTCTTTAGAAAGTTTTCTCCTGGACAGTCCGATGACAAGCGCACCAAATGACCCGGCCGCCCCCCCCTCGGTGGGGGTGAACCACCCGGCGTACATCCCGCCGATTACCAGTAGAAAAAGCAATACCGCCTCGATTACCCCCGTGAGCGCGAACATTTTTTCCCGCATAGAGGTTCTGGGTCCCGGGGGCCCTAGCTTGGGGTTTCTTATGCATAGCAACACTGCGGTAATAAGCAGCAGCCCCGTCAGCATGATGCCGGGAATGATGTTGGCCAGAAAGAGCCGGGTGATGGACTGCCTGGTTTGCACCGCAATGATGATGAGAAGGACACTTGGCGGTATGACCACCCCAAGTGTGCCGCCGATGGCAACACTGCCGGTGCTGAACGCCGGGTCGTATCGGTAGCGCTCCATCTCCGGAAGGGCGATGGTGCTCATCGTAGCCGAAGTGGCTGAATTGGAGCCGCAGATAGCGGCGAATCCGGCGCTTGAAAGTATGGTGGTAGCCGCCAGACCTCCGGGCAGCCGCCCGACCCATTTATAGGCAGCGCCGTAAAGCCGTTCGGTGATACCCGAGTGAAAGGCGAACTGACCCATCAGGACGAAAAGCGGAATTACGCTTAAGCTGTAGGAAGATATTTGCCCCCACACATTGGTTGCGAGCATGTGTATGGCAGCGCCAGTGGATATCATATAGGCGATTCCCAAAACTCCTGCCAGGAACATGGCGAAGGAGACGGGCATGCGCAGAGCCATCAGGGTGAAGAGAAAAAACAAACCAACAACTGCTGACAAAATGGGGTCCATCTATATTCCTTTTTTCCCGTGCGATGCTTCGGGTCATCCCTCGCTTTTTGAACTCGTGAAAATTTGGCTGCAGGAGTCGAGCAGATCGACAAACACTGCCAGGGCGAGCCCCGTGCACCCCAGCGAAACAATATAGACCCACGGGTAGACAATTACCTTCATCGTTTCAGAGAGCGAACCCACTTCCCGCAGGGAACCTGCGTACTTGAAAATGTACCATGCAGTAGCGGTAAAAAGCGCGGTTGAGGTCAGGTTAACCGCTACACCCAGGGCAGCCTGCAGTCGCGGACTGAATTTGTCGGTCAGCAGGCTTATCGCCACATGTCCCTTGTAAAGTTGGGTGTAACCGAGGGCAAGTGCGGTAATTGCCGCTGCCAACCACCCTACGACTTCAACGATCCCCGCCATCGGGGTGCCAAAACCCCGGAGCACCATTTCGCCCACGGTGAGAAACATCATCACCAGAAGGCAGCAGGAAGCCATAAATGCCAGACTTCGGTTTAGGATAGAGTTGAGTCGCTTCAGAAAGTAGACCACCTGTATCCCCCTTTACAGTGGAAAATGGTTGGGGCGAGCGCCGAGCGACACACTTGCCCCAACTTTGGCAATTTTGGTTAGTTCTCTTTAATGTTCTTGTCCCTGATGGTATAAAGCCGATCGATAAATCCCTTGGCATCATAACCCTTGCCGGTCATATCTTTGACCCATTCATCAACCATAGGGCTTATCAGCTTATCCCACTTTTCCTTTTCGCCGGCAGCAAGCGAGTTGACCTTAAGACCGTACTTCTCTTTGGACCAGGCAAGGGCCTCGCCCACGTTTAAGTTATCATGGAAGTTGCCGGTCCAGGCGGCCATCTCACGAGAAAGCTCGTCCATTACCTGCTTGACCTTGTCGGGCAGGGCGTTCCACTTATTCTTGTCCATAACCGCTGCGAAGGTGACCACCACGGTGGGATAATCAAGGACATTTTTAAGCATCTCAGCCAGTTTGAAATCCTTGAGCACTTCGCGAGAGGTCATGGTCCCGTCGATAACCCCGGTCTGGATCGATTCAGGCACCTGGGGCATGGGCATGCCCACCGGCGCTGCGCCAAGGACCTTGAGGATCGGCACACCGGTCCCAGCGGCTCGCAGCTTCATGCCTTTTAGGTCTTTCAGGGATTTAACGGGAAGTTTGGACTGGATGTAACCCGGCTCGGTGGTGAACATCGTGATGACCTTGAATTTCGAGTACTCTGCGGGCTTCAGCTCGGCCATCAGGTCCCAGTAGGTCAGGCTGGCGACCTTGGAGCTGGGGAAATTTACGGGAAGCGAAACACCGGAGGTGAGCGGAAAACGTCCGGAGTCGTAAGAGGGGCAGGAAAGGCCAATGTCGGCGACACCGCTCAGGACCCCGTCGAACATGTTGCGCGCGCCAAGAAGAGTGCCGCCGCCAAAAACCTTGACCTCGACCATCCCGTCGGTCCGCTTTTCGAGTTCCTCTACCCAGTGATTTATCTGTGCGCCGGGAAAGGACTTCATCGGAGCGAAAAATGCATAAGTCAGCGTAATCTTATCCCCGGCTACTGCCGAGAGTATGCCAACCCCGCCCAAGCTGATGCTCAGGGCAACGAAAAAAACGACTTGGAACCGAAACTTGTGTTTGAATCTCATGGTACCTCCTTTCGATTTATGACTCAGTTGCGGCAGGAGACTCCTGCCGCTTTTGTTCTTCGATACCTCCCGCGAAACGGAGTACGGACGACTTCCTGTAGAGGTTCAACAGCTCGACAAAACCCCGGTATTTTTCTTGAAACATGGTAGAAATATCTACATTGGCGTAGTTAAAAAATCCTTTACCGGTCCTTGGCCCCACCTCGTTTAAACGCATCTTTTGCGACACTAGTTCCGGCGGTTTGTAATGGTTCCCACCCAGCGCCGAGTGCAGGTAGTTACCCGCGTGGGAGAGGATGTCGACACCCCCCAGGTCGATGAATTCCATGAGGCCCATAACGCCGAGTCTGAAACCAAATCCCGCTTTGATAGCTGTGTCGATTTCTTCCGCAGTTGTCACGCCCTCTTCCAGTATGCGAACTGCTTCGTTCATGGCGGCGACCTGTATCCGGGGGACAATAAAGCCCGGACTGCTCGTCATCGTTACCGGGATCTTTCCTATGCCACGCAAAAAAGCTTGCGTCCTCTCCACCGCCCAGGGGTGGGTTTTTTCGCCGTAGGCGATCTCCACCAAAGGAATCAGGAAGGCAGGATTGAGCCAGTGGGCGGTCACAATGTTGCCCGGCTTGGAGCAAACGTCTAAAAAGACTCGCAGGTGAAAAGTCGAGGTCGCCGAGGCGATTACAGTCTCTTCACCAATCAATCCACTGACTGCAGCAAAAAATTCCTTCTTCAGTTCCACTTTCTCGGGCAGAGCTTCAAATATAAAAGTTGCGTGGGAAATCTCAGATAGATTTCGACTGACACCAATGTCAGCGCAAGCTTGTTCGGAGTCGCCTCCCCACATACCAAGTTCACCGAGGAGTATCATATTGTCCCGGATTTCGCATAGCGCTTTTTCAAGGGCAATCATCTCTTGACCGGACTCGCGCTCTTTCGTGTCAAAAAGAGTGACGGCATGTCCCTGATTTGCCAGTAAAATGGCCGTGACGATGCCAACACCCATTCTGCCGGGGCCTACGATACAAATTTTTTTCCCGTCCCTCATGCTTCCTCCAAGCCATTTCCATGTTAAGGAAAAATCTAAAAACCTTCTTTCAACAGCTCGACGATCTCATCAACTCCTTTGCCTGAAAGCCCGAAATTGTCGAGAGTCCTGCCGGTGTTCTCAAAATCCTCGTCGGCAATGACGCCGATCAACCGTAAAAGCGAATCGGCAATAGGCGTCTCGACGCCACAAAGATCCCCAATGGAACAAAGCAGTGCAAGATTGCATTTTACGTCTTCCTTAATATAGCGGTAGTCGAAAGTTAGGGTTTCCCTCCAACTCTCGCTTTTAACAAGGTTAGTATGGCCTTTCCTTCCGTACATCCATTCATTATCACTGTTTTCATCGTAATGATCGGCGAAAGGATAGTGATGGGAGGTAAAACCCAGGGCTTCCCGTATGGCGATCCGCTCTTGATCGTGGGCAAGGATAAGTTTTTTTACAGATTTTGTGGTTCCCTCATTATGAATGTCCCATGACTCAAAGTGCTCAATAGGACCTGTATTTAGCAACATGAGAACAGAATGTATGATCGGTCCAACATTTAGGAGAGCGATCGACAAAGCGTTTTCGACTGCATGAATCGCTGGAAAAAGCTCTTGTAAGGCACTGATGGCATAATCTGTTTTCTTGGCAGGAAAAACGCCCACCGGCAGCTTGACCGCATGGCCGCTTACCAGAACCTCATCAGCATTTACTTTGCGTGTTAGATAAGGCAGTGTGCCTGGTTCGGCAATGGCGATGTCTTTCCAGCAACCGTTTTCTTTAAATATTTTCCCGCATAGGAATGAGCCCAACGATCCGGGCGATAGAAATAGTATCTGGCCATCTTCCAAATGGGGACCCAATATCTTGGCAATATCAGCTTGGGCAAATGCGGGCGTTGGGCAACATATAACCTGCGCACCGCTAATGGCTTTACCCAAGTCTCTTGTGACCAGGTTGATCTTAGCATCGCCTTGCCTGCCAAGGCCTCTTAATTTGACCGTCTTTGTCTTATAAAGCGTTTCAAATTCCTTGGGAAAAGCGGTCCACATGCGGACATTATAGCCCGCCAGGGACATATCGCCTGCCATAGTGAGAGAGCCATTTCCTCCTCCGAGGACTGCGATTTCTTCAATAGCCATAAAATATCCCTTTGCTCTTTTCTTGTGGATTTAAGACAGAAACAGTAAAATATTTATGTTCGGATTCGGGCTACAGTTTTTATTATGGTTCAGCACTGTTAGTTAACCTAAAAAATGCGCCTGATCCCCATTTGTTGTCAGCGACTGATACGTTTCGGGCATTGTCCTCAAAAGCATAGAGTTGAATGTACTTTTTCGCCTGTTCGATATGATCTTTGATAGCTGATTTCACCCCGCTTTCGTCTTTTTCAACCAAACATTCAAATATACGGCGATGGCCGGCAACAGCTATAGATGCAGTATCGGTGCGGTGAAGGCTTTTAATTCGATAACGAAGCATGTCACTGCGATGTGTAAGAATTAGCTTTAGAAGTCTTTGACTTCCGCTTGTACGCGCTAAAAGCTCATGAAATTCTGCGTCAAGATCTATAAACGAAGACATATCCCCTGATTTAATCATTATCTCGGAATTGGTCAGATTTTCCCTAAAAGACTGTATCTCTTCAGACGAGATCCGTTTTATCGCCCAGCGGGCTGCAAGAATTTCAAGAGACTTTCGGATCTCGCAAATTTCTATCACTTCGTCCCAATCGATCCGTTTGACCCGATAACCAACCCTGGGAATTAATTCCAACAGGCCTTCCTTTTCGAGAAAATGAAGCGCCTCCCGAGTCGGTGTACGTGAAATGCCAATTTGCTTGGCGAGTTGGGTCTCTACCAGGGTGGCTGATGGTGGGATCTTACCGTTTAAGATTTCGTCTTTTAAATGGTTATAGATTTTTTCTCAAATAGAGACAGGTTGTTCAATTTTAAGGCTAATTTTTGGATGTAGCATAGGCGCCTCTTTTTTCAAAGATAACTTGATATGGGTACTGTACCCTGCATACAGAACCCTATCACATATATAAAATGAATTTGTCAATGAAATTTTTCACTTTAAATAATTCCAACAGGATTTGGTTTAAAATATGTGATTAACTAATAACCCACTGAGAAGAGCCTTTCGTATCGAATGTCCAAGATATGGCGTCTGAAGATCGCCTAATAATTTGACAATTTGTCCTTTCGTTATGACCGCCAAAGTGGTGGTGCCAAATTTCTCAGACAGCACAAAGGTTTCATCAAGTCTACTCTCATCCCATCGCGACATCACAATGCCAAAGAGGGCGACAATATTTTCAGACTAAATTTCGATATTTCTGGTAATTTGGTTGACAACTTATGTTTTCTTGCCTTATTGTGCTGTCATGAAACTTGATTACGATACCGCAGCTTCATTGTTTAGCCAGCTCGGAAACCAGACACGACTGAAAATCGTCCGTGAATTGGTTCGTGTCGGTAAAAGCGGTATGGCTGTGGGGGAGATTCAGAAAAAACTTGGAACACCTAACTCCACATTGTCGCATCATATCAACCATCTTAAAAGGGTCGGACTTATCAGGCAAACTCGGGAAAGTACTGTGTTGAGGTGTTTTATCGAATACAAAAGAATCGAGAATATCGTAAAATTTTTAACCAAAGAATGCTGTGCCGCCGAAGTGAAGTCACAATAACTATATTTTTTTCAGTTTAAATTTCTATTATTCTGGAAATTTAAAATTAAAATTGATTTAAAAAACACATGAAAGCCCCAACGATGGACCCCTTTCGCCGAATCGTGTGGCCATTAGCCATTGCAGAAATCATTATGTGGGCTGCCATGTATTATTTGTTCCCCGCTCTGTTTTTAGAGTGGGAGCGTGATCTTGGTTGGTCCAAGACTGAACTGTCCGGTGCGTTCACCCTGGCACTTGTAGTGTCGGCTGTTCTCGCCCCGGTCGTAGGCCGTATCATTGACCGTGGGTTTGGCAGCCGTATTTTCATTTGCAGTGCCATTACAGGTTCTCTGCTTCTTGCGCTGCTGTCCATGGTCACCGAGCTTTGGCAGTTCTATGCTGTTTGGATCTTAATCGGCATGGCTATGTCAGGTGGGCTGTACGAAGCCTGCTTCGCGAACCTTACCAGAGTCCTGGGAACCAAAGCAAAACGGGCCATTACCCTTGTGACCCTGGTTGCAGGCTTTGCGGGCACCCTGGCCTTTCCGGGCACACACGCTTTGGTCGGGATTTTCGGCTGGCGCGGCACCGTCCTATCCTTTGCTACCGCCATTATCCTCATTGCCATGCCGCTCATCTGGTTGGGCTGCCGAGGGTTGGAAAGGCATGCTGAAACCCATGCGATAATTGCCAGTCATAAGACGACAGAGACCTTGGGCATTTTACACAGTGCAAGGTTCTGGCTGTTGGCGGTGGCATTTGCAGCGATTGCGCTCGATCATGGCGTTCTGCTGACCCACCTCTTGCCACTGCTTGACGAGCGTGGCATTCAAAGCGGGACCGCGGTGCTCGCCGCTTCTATGATGGGTCCCATGCAGGTGACAGGTCGACTCGCCATGATTGCCGCAGGACAGCGCGTTTCCACGTTGCGCATTTTCATTGTTTGTTACGTCGCCATGGCAATAGCCGCCGTGTCACTACTGGGTTCCGGAGCAGTGCCGGTTTTTCTAGTCAGTTTCATTCTGTTCCAGGGAGCGGGCTTCGGCGTGACCAGCATCATGCGGCCGGTAATGACTGCGGAGCTTCTCGGGCGTAAGAATTTTGGGTTAATTTCCGGATCTCTCGCTGTGCCGTATCTTGGAGCGGCGGCGGCAGCCCCTACGATTGCAGCGATAATCTGGCGGGAAGGCGGGTATGACCTGGTTATATGGTTCGCTATCGGCGCATCAGGGCTGGGGCTTGTATCGTTGTTGTCGGCGGCAACACTCTCTACCTTAAGCCGGAATAGTCGCTAAGACTTATCTTTTCTGTGAGATAACAGATATCGTCAATTGGTTGATTTGTTGATTGGTTAAAAGCTTCCAAGACTTGCGATTGTCACCGAAACGTATTTCTGGGAATCTGACGCCATCGTTTGATTTTGCGAAGAAACAGGGAGATGATTCAGGGATGAGTCGATTAAAAAAGCAATTGCTCAAGCATCGGAAATAGCTATAAACAGTTCGCTTCTTACCGATTTTCCTTCTATTCCTTTCTTAACCGGCGCTTCAGAATTTTGCCGGCCGGACTTTTCGGCAGCTTGCTGACGACTCGGAACTCCTTGGGGATCTTAAAAGCCGATATGCGGGGTTTTAAAAAAATCTTCAGCGCCTCAGGGTCGATTTTCTTACCCGGCCGAACAACAATGAAAGCCGTGACCCGCTCACCCCACTCGGGGTCGGGCAGCCCGATAATCGCACATTCTTCCACTTCCGGCCTGGCATACAGGACGTCTTCTACTTCTTTAGGATAAACGTTTTCCCCTCCCGTGATAATCATGTCTTTGAGCCGGTCCACAATATATAAATAGCCGTCCTGATCGAACCTGCCGATATCTCCGGAACGAAACCAACCATCCGCCCAGAAGGCGGTCCGTGTGCCTTCAGGATTGTTCAAATAGCCCCGCATGATATTACGTCCCCGAACACAGATCTCTCCCTCCAGGCTCTGCTCAAGTGCATGACCGTCCTGATCTCTGATTTGGATTTCCACACCAGGGGCGGTCGTTCCTACCGAACCGATAACATGCTGATAGTAATGATTGTAGGTCACCACCGGTGCGGCCTCGGTCATTCCATAGCCTTCATAAATTGCCAGTCCGGTTTTTCCTTTCCATTGACGGACGGTATCTGCTGCCATACTGGCTGCTGCTGAAAAACAATATCGCAGGTTGCCCAGTCTATCCTTCAGGTGATCAAGGCTTAAGAATCTGGTATAAATTGTCGGCACAGCGAAGAGTTTATTCACCCTGCCTGCTGCCAGCAGCCAAAGGATTTTTTCCATGTCGAAAACCGGCAGCATCTCAAGGCAGCCGCCGCTCAAAATTGTGGCATTCATAATATGCATCTGGCCGAAGACGTGATTGAAGGGCAGAAAGCACAGGGCCCGGTCCTCATGAGTAGAGCGTTCATTGAAGACCACGTTGTGGATAGACGCATTGATGTTTTCATGACTGAGCATAACGCCTTTGGGCGTACCCGTGGTCCCGCCGGTGTAAAGAATCACCGCGATATCTCCCCGGTCTCTATCCAGCGCTTTGAATGACGCTGACCCGATTTCAGTCAGTTGTTTCATATCCAGATCTCCGCCGGGGCAGATGATCTTTTCCAAACCGCTGGATGCCCTGAATCCTTCCAGGATGTCAATTTTTTCGGCAGATGTGAAAATCATCCTGGGTTGGGAATGGTTGAGCAAAAGAATTAGCTCTTCTTTGCTCAGCTGACTTGACAGGGTTACGGGTACCGCTCCAGCCTTGAGAACGCCGAAATAGAAGGCAATCCAATCACCGGAATTGGGTGCAAAAATTCCGATGGGGTCATTGGGTTGAATGCCGATGCCTATCAGCGCTGTTGCCACCCGATTTGCCGTCTGGTTTAACTGAGCATAACTAATATGAGAATCCCCCTGGCTTATCACAGGCCGGTTCGGAAAGAAGTACGATGACCATTCAAGATTCGAAGCAATGTTCATTGTTCTGCCTCCTGCCATACGATCTTTACAGATAAATCCAATGACCCATAGGATAGATCCGGATATTGATGCAGCCGGATTTTCCCTGATAGAGGATTTGGATTACTCTGAGCAGTTTGTGAAAACCGGATGGGTTAAAGGGAGTCGGTGCGGCAACCCGTGCAAAGCCCAAGTATAATCTTACGGGAGATCCTTACTTTACCGATGGTTATCGTGCGGTTATGGTTTTTAATCGCAGATCCCGCTCATTTTTTGGAGCTTGAAAAATTTGATTGGGAAAAACCAATTTTTGCCCGACTTGAGCGTCTTGAAGCTACACACGAACCGGATTTCGACGAGCAATAACTCTCAATTTTAAAATCAATATTACCCCGGAACACTTTCCAGCGTCAGCGGCAACGTCAAACGAAACGTGGCGCCCTGCCCTTTTTGACTGTCGATTTTGATATCGCCCCCGAGACATCGGGTCAAAATGAGGGCTCCTGCCAGGCCGAGACCGTGGCCCTTGCGCGGGACGATGGAACATTCCTTCACCTGGGCGTAACGTTTGAATATCATTTCCTGATGCTCCGGTTCGACCCCGGGTCCGTCATCGGAAACCAGCAACAATAAATCCTTGTCTTCAACCGCCATTTTGATTTCGATCCGGTTCCGTCGATGGTGAAGAGCATTTTTTAGAAGGTTCCCCACGATCTGACAAAATTTGATCTCATCCTGGAACATTTCGATGTTTGCCGCCTGTGGTGAAATATCAAGGAAAATACCATTTTGAGACAACAGTTCAATGGCATCTTTCTCGGCTTGATATTTTCCGATTTCTTCGGCCAGGGGACCGGTCATGATTTCCAGCGCTTCTTTCATGGTCTGAAATACGGATGTGGCCGGCCGGAAATGAGAACAGATAAAGCAACCGGACTGGGAGCGTCCGATCTCGAGCAGATTATTGAGCATGGACCTGGTTTTTTTCGTGTTTCGCAGGGTGCGTTTAAGCGTGTTTTCCTGCTTCGGAGACAGGGGACCGAATTTTTCCCTTTTCTCTAGGACGGTACGCAAACCGGTCTCGATAATCGCGATGGGGTCTTTGAGCTCGTGAATTAAAAACTGGATTTCAAGCTCCCGGAAAAACTGGTCGGGGGCATCTGCGGCGGCCTGAAGTTCCTGGTCTGGTTGATGGGGTCGGCTCATGGTTTCTCTCGATTAGAAGTTATTCGTTATTGGTTATTTGTTATTTGTTTAGTGCTATCAATCATCTGAGACACGTCTCACTTTTGATAATAATATGGATAGCTTGTTGATGCCTGCTTAATTAACGAATAACAAATAACTATTAACTGTTGGCTCAGAGATTTACTCTTACATAGGATTGTCAGTCTACCTTACTCCGAACCACTTTTCGCCGTCGCTTCGGACAACCGGTCGGCCGGATAAAACTGAACCGATACCGTGGTGCCGCCTGAGTCCCGGCAATCCTGCGGTTGCCGGATAGGGACACAGTCTTCGATCACACCCGAGCAGGAATCCGATTCGCGAGATAAAAGGCTGCACCGTTGAGAACTCAGATTCAGCCGGAAATGATATCGTTCCGAAAAAATTCTCATTCGCAATAAATCAAAACCTTTGCCACCGGCACCAAAGTCATAGGGTTGGCGGGAAGAATACTGCATGGTATCATAAGTCGTGAAATAGTTTTCGAAAATCAACCGCTGATTTTCCTCACTGATCCCGACCCCGGTATCCCTGATCTCCAATTCGGGACCGATCTCCCCGTTTCTCACCGATACGATGATTTCCCCACTGTCCGGTGTGTTTTCAATGGCATTGCGAACCAGGCCCTCAACAATTTTACCGAGAACATCCGAAGGGAGCCAAATGGCCGGCACCTCGGATATCCGGGTAATTACCCTGCATTTCCGATGGGCGAATCGAGGTTCGAGCTCCTTTATTTTTTTCGCGACGAATTGATCCAAGGCGATCACTTCCGAATAGGTGTCATGGCGGCCGAAAAGTTCTTCAATACGCTGACGGAGCCGCCGAATAATATCTTTTTCTTCCAGTTCTTCTGAAACCAGTACCTCGAGTTCATCGGCACACGCGTCCAGCAAAGTTGACAGCATGTAATAGGTCTTATAATCTTTTTCTCTCAGGATGTCTTCGATCTGATACTGCATTTCAAGCAGCCGGTCCAGATTTCTTTGAGCACGATTAAGAATTGTATCCCAATTGCGGTCCTCGAGTCCGGCAAGCTTTTTTCTTAAAAGACTCAGAGAAGCGGTCAGAATGGAAATCGGCGTTTTCAGTTCGTGAGAAAGATGGTGAATCACCTGGTCTTTGGCCCGGTTTAAGCTCCGGACTTCCTGATAAGAGCGTTTGAGTTCTTCATTAATAGCGGCATTTTCAATCGGAAGGGCAACATAGTTTGCAATGTCACTCAGCAATTCAACGTCCGGCCGGCCAAAGGCACCTTCTTTTTTGTTGACGGCACACAACACTCCGATCATGCGGTCCTGGATCTGAAGAGGCACATCCAGCATATTGCGGGTTTGATAATGGGCCTTTTCGTCAACCTGGCTGAAAAAATGAGGATCTTTGGAAGTGTCCGGCACAATCAACGGTTCTCCGGTCCGGTAAACACGACCTGCGACGCCCTTGTCGGCCGGAAATCGTATTTCTTTCATCTTTTTGCCGGTTTCATCGTCATCATAAACGGATTCGCGAAAATAAAATTCCTTTTTCTCCTCATCCAGCAGAATGACCGATGCCCCTTCCGCTCCCATCAAATCCTGAACTTCCTTCGTAACAAGCTTAAGCCGCTCATCCAACCCCCGAACCTGGTGCAATGACTTTGCGATACGGAAAAGCGCCTGATTGATGCGTGCATCACGCTTTTCCCGGGTCACGTCCCGCAGGGTTATGACCTGTCCGGCCGGTTGATTGTCCTCATCATAGAATATGGCGCCATCGATAATGATATCCAGCAGCCGCCCGTCTTTGGTCAAACGTTTGGTCTCAAACCCGTGAAGGGCTTTCTCTTTAAACAACCGCTGGATACCGCAACGGGTTTTCTCTTTTAAATTTTCGGGGACAAAGGGGATGATTTTACCTTTCAACTCTTCCAGGGACCAGCCGAATACCTTCTCAAAAGCCGGATTCAGATAAAAAACCGTGCTGTCCATATTGAAGACGAACACGGGATCCGGCAAAAATTCGAGAAAGGCACGGTAGCGCTGTTCCGCCAGACGGCTGGTGCGGGACAATTCCAAGGCGCAGACTTCAGAATCTTTCAGCGCCCGCTGGGCCGAAACCCTGTCGGTGACATCCCGCGCAATGCCTCTGAAGCCGACTTTTTGCCCACGTTGATCTTTAATCAGATTGGCTGAAATCTCCAGATGACGTTCTTCTCCATCCTTGCGGGCAATCTGCCAGCGGATATCGATGACACCCTCGCCGGCCCGATAAATGCTGTTAAACGCCTCGAAGGCAATGCCGGCATTATCCTCATTCATAAATTCCCGGAAATTGCGGTGCCGGATCTCCCCGGCCGGATATCCAAAAATTCGGCAGAGGGCATCGTTGAAAAACTTGAAATTTCCCTGCAGGTCCACCTCGTAAAAACCATCCGCCACATCCTCGATGAGAACCCGATAGCGATCTTCGCGGACCTTTGTTTCTTCTCTTTGCATCAAAGACGACCCGGTTGGACCTGAATCGTTATGGTTGTATTTGGCGGAAGACATGGTTTCCAAAATTATCCGTTCTAGGTTCGGGGTTCACGGTTCAAAGGTTACAACTGCTAGAAAAGCGTAATTAATTGATCGAAATTACAATACCCGACGTTACCCATTGGGTGATAAGTACTTAGATGAATGGTAAAGAGACATTCCCATTGGTAAGGCTTGACTGAGTGTTTTCAACCCTGAACGCTGAACCTTGAACCACTCAACCTAGTTTTCCGTTTCAAGAATGCCGAATGCCTCGGCATCCAGCAGGTTGATACCATTGGCCTTTAATACTTCAATGGCCTTTTCATTTTCGCTGAAACGAAAAATCATCACCGCTTTGCCTTGGGAGAAACGGATGAACGCATACATAAATACGACATAAACACCGGCGTCTGTAAGCGGCTGCAGAATTTTTGCCAGACTCCCGGGTTTATCCTCAATTTCGGCGGCAACGACCTCATCCACAAAAGCGGGAATCTCCATTTTCATCAATATCCGCCTTGCTTTGGAAACATTTGACACCAGGAGACGGAGCTGACCAAAAGCACCGGTATCCACCAGATTGAGTGCGCGAAGGTTAATGCCGGCATTACCCAGCTCATTGGTAACTTCAAATAGCCGGCCCGGCGCATTTTCGATGGATATGACAATTTGCTTTAATTTCATTGAATCCTCCAGTCTAATCGACATTCAACTCGAGATTAATTGTTTTGGCCGGTGCAAATCCGCTGGCACTGAAAAAGCGAATCAGCTGCCAGTCATTCCAGTCAACCAGCGTATTGATTTTTTGGACCCCGGCCTTGCGAAAATGTCCGATGAATTCCGCCATCAACTGTTTACCCACACCTTTTCCCTGATAGTCCGGATGGATGCCGATGGTATCCAGGGTGGCGGTTGTCGCCGGGATCCCATATTCACCAACAAATAATTCACACATCACAAAACCGGCCACTTTGCCCTCCACTTCGGCCACCAGGGATAACACCAGCCGATCTTTATCATCCAGGGCCCGGGCAAACTTGGTTTCGTAATAATCCGGACGTGGGTGATTAAAGACTCTCTCGTCAATTTCAACCACCGCGTCGAAATCCTCTTTGGTAAGGGGTCGAATGTCAACTGGTGATGTTGCCATGGTAGCCTCCTATCAATATGCTCAGTTTGACCGTGTCCGATTTTTTATGCCTTCGTTTCTTGGTGACTGAACTTTTACCAGAAGTCTAAAAAATATAAAAGGGGTGTGTCAAGCTATAAATTCAGACCTCCTAATTTACTATGAAAATAGCTCATTTTTTTGGACATTTTCGGGCGTGGTGAAGCCTTTTCGGAGAATAGGTTTCAGGTGTCGGGTGTCAGGTTTCAGGCCGGATCTCACTTTTTTACTACTGACACCTGAAACCTTATATGAAACTAAACATAGTTAGAACAGCGAACCGCAGAATATCGAATATCGAACCGCAGAATGTCGAAGGGTGGAATCGCTTTGCTCAGTCTTTTTTAAAATAGACAGAATACATTACTTCGACATTCGACATTCATTATTCGATATTCGCTTTTTCAGAGTTTCTTTCTTAATCAGACTGGCCGTTTTTTTTGGCCAGAGGCGGCGCTCGTATGAAACTTCATCAGGATATGGCAAAATCAAAGTGGGGCTGACTACCCTGGCTCGCCATACGCAAGGTGTTTAAATCGACCTCGTCGTCGTGCTCGTCCTCGTAATCGAAAACTATAGCTGTTGAAAGCCCTTGCCAAACGGATCGAGGACGAGGACGAACCGAAGGATGAGCTAAGTCCGCAACCCGCAGCTCTCGGATGAAACTGTAAAGTTTCTTTTTCGATTTGACTGGCTTTTCGGTGGCCAGCGGCTGGGCTGAATACTGAAACCTAAGTGACAGTGTCCAATTATTTTGCAAATGTGTGATAAATCCATATTTATAACCATTTAACCAATCAACTAATCACCCAATAAGCGATATCTGAAATCACAAAAATGTAGTTGATTGGTGATTCAATTAACTCAATAAACCCAAACCCGGACGAGCCTGAATTGAAAACTGAATATTGCAAATTGAATATTTGTGGATGTCGCTTCGCTCCGCCCTTTTTAAAATCGAAAGAATACCTTAAATAGTCAGGCATCCTTCATATGACGCCAAAAGTAGTTTACACTTTTTATCGTAGGTTGGGTTGTGCGGGCGTAAACGTCGGGTAAAGCTTAGTTCAACTAAATAACAACTTCCTGCTATCTAACGTAATTTTTCTGCAATAGCACTACCCAACATTAAAGTCGCTTAACCCAACCTACAACTACTTGATCCATTAGATCTCTCACAGAACCCACAGCCTCCGGCCCATAGGGGCCAGTGCCCAGGACCTACGCCCCGGCTTCCGGCTCGTAGAGCCCAGAGTCTACAGCTCGGAGAGCGGGATTACGCAGAGAAAAATTAAAAAACTCTGTGATCTCTGCGGGCTCTGCGAGGCAACAAGAAAATGCTTACAATTAAGATACTATTCTTTTTCCGAGACAGTGCTCGGAAAAAGAGGCCAAAGGCCTTTTTCCTCCAGAACCGATTTTAGGGTCTTCAGGGCGGAATTGGTGGCAGGTACGCCTCCGTAAACCGCGGTTTGAAAAATCACCTCGGCGATCTCCTCCGGTCGGCAGCCGACATTTAAAGCCGCTTGAATGTGCAGCCGCAGTTCATCAAGACGGGAGAGAACCGTCAGCGCCGACACGGTAATCAGCTGCCGGGTTTTGTGGGGTATTTTTTGCCGGGCATACATCTGCCCGGTAATAAACAGAGAAAGATCTTTGGCAAGGTCCTTGTCAAAGGACCGCCACAGATCAAACGGCCTCTCATCTTTAACATCCTTGAAATACAGATCTGCTGTTTTTCGGGTCCTGGCAACAATGTCTTTATCCAAAATAATCTCCTTTTTGTCATTATTTCAAAAACAATCAGCCCTGCTGTCGACAGGGCTGACGGTCTAAATTGAAAAAGGAGAGAAGGCCGCTTCTGCAGCGTCGTAAAAGCGCTACAAAATGGAAAATTTGGGGCCGCCGCCTCCCTCAGGGCAGGTCCAGATGATGTTCTCATATGGATCTTTGATCTCGCAGGTCTTGCAGTGCAGACAATTTGAAGGGTTAAGCTTTAGACGCCTGGACCCGTCCGGATCTTCTTCCAGTTCATACACCTGGGCCGGACAGAAACGGGTGCAGGGGCAGCGATAGTTTTCAAAACACTCGGTTACACAAAGGTTTTGATCGGGGATAATGAGATGACAGGGCTGGTTTTCCTCATGGGTGGTGCCGGAAAGGTAGAGCCCAGTTAATTTATCCAGATAAAGCTTGCCGTCAAGATCCTGTGTTTCCGGGGACACGGTTGGCGGGACGGTTGTGTTTTCAAGTTTTCTTAAAGACAGGCGGTCCTTTTTAATTTCCATGGGATCTATAAATCCGCGGCCGCCGCTCAAATACTGGGCGGCGATGGTGATGAATTTTCCCACTCCTTTTTGGGAAAGGGCCTGGTCGAAATTGCGCGCGGCGTACAGTTCTTTTTTAATCCAGCTGCGGTCAACATTTTGCTCATAGGCCCCCAGGGTCTCAGCGGAATAGTTCTCCCGGTCCAAAGCCGTCAGGATCGATTCAGCCGCCAGCATGCCGGATTTCATAGCGGTGTGTATGCCTTTGATCCGCTGGATATTCAACATGGAAGCACTGTCGCCGACAATAACCGCGCCGTCCAGCGCCAGCCGGGGCATCGTGTAATAGCCGCCGGCAGGCATGGCCTTGGCACCTTGCTGCAGCACTTTTCCGCCCTGGATGATATCGGCAATCAGCGGGTGTTTTTTAAAACTCAAAAATGCCTGGTAAGGGTTCAAATAACGGGTCTTCATACTCCAAGCCGACAACAAACCCCAGGGAGACCCGGTTGTCCTTCATTTTATAGAGAAATCCACCGCCTTTCGTATGGAAACCCAGCGGATAACCGAAGCAATGCACGACCGTGGTGGCGGATGTATTGAAAGGGCTTGATTCCGGAATTTCAATCACTTCTTTGATAGCGGTTTCAAACACTTGGGGCATTTTGTCTTCGAAAATCCCCAGCCGCTTTCCGATCTCGCGCAAAAGGCTGCCCTGGGGTCCCTCACCGAAGACAGTAATCTTGGCCATCAGGTCAACGCCCGGCTCAAAATTAGACCTTTTGTTACCATCTTTATCGATACCTTTGTCTCCGGTTCGGATGCCGATAACGCGGTCGCTGTCTGGTTCATAAAGCACCTCGGTTCCAGCAAACCCCGGAAAAACCATTACTCCCGTCTCTTCAGCCAACTCTCCCAGCCAAACACAATACCTGGCAAGGCTGATAATATGGCATCCACTATTGTGCATATAACCGGGCGTGTAAGGAATGCGAAATTTTCCGGTGGCTGTCAGATAATAAAACTCGTCGTTGCATTCAGGTTGTTCGATCGGACACCCTTTCTCCAGGTAATCCGGCAAGAGCTCTTGAAGTGCCACAGGATCCAGAATGGCTCCGCTCAATGAGTGTGAACCGATGGATTCAGCCTTTTCAATCAGGCATACCTCGATTTCCTTTCCGGCTTTCTGTGCCATGCTCATCAAATGGATGGCTCCGGCAAGATTCGCCGGACCTCCGCCGACGAACAATACGTCAAACTCCAATGATTCTCTGGTTTCATCCATTTTAAATTCCTCTAGCGGGTTATCCACTTGCCTGCCCTTGCGCATATAGTAGGTTGGGTTAAGCGGGATGTCGGCACAATTTATGTTGGGTTCGCCTATCTTAATACATCTCAGAAGTTTAAAATAGCAACAAAATTAGCGAACCCAACAAGATTGGTTGCAAACCATCGGCTTAACCCAACCTACGATTTATCGTTTAGGCCCACGAAGTGGATACCCCCTTTGCTCTATTTCAAAATTGCTTTTTAGCCCTCAATTTTAGGCATTTTCAGCTCTATGATTATCCCTTAACTTTCTTGACTTCTTCCGCCATTGCCGGAATCACTTCCGCCAGATCGCCGACAATACCCAGATCCGCCTTTGAAAAAATGGGTGCTTCAGCATCCTTATTGATGGCTACGATGAATTTTGAAGTCGACATGCCGGCCAAATGCTGAATGGCACCTGAAATACCGCAGGCGACGTACAACACGGGGGAAACAACTTTTCCGGTCTGTCCCACCTGATCGCTGTGCGGGCGCCAGCCCTCGTCAACCGCAGAGCGCGAAGCTCCCACAGCACCGCCAAATGCGGCCGCCAGCTGTTCAATGGCAGCAAAATCTCCAGCGGTCCCACGGCCACCGGATACGATAATATCCGCTTCGGTCAGCTCGATTTTATCGCCGGTATCCATGCTCTTTTCGGCAACCGATGTTTTGACCTCGCCCACATTGACGGAAGCTTTTTCAACCACGCAATCTTTGGCTGTCTCGACAATGTCCATCACATTCGGACGAATCGCTATGATTTGCAAAGAACCCTCGATTTCAACATCGGCAAAGATTTTCCCGCCGAACATCGGGCGGGTGCAGGTTAATTTTCCGCCATCCAGCTTGATCGCCGTGCAGTCCATGGCCAGACCCGCATCCAGTCTGGCGGCCAAACGCGCGGACTGATCTTTTCCCTGGACAGAGGCACCGATGAGAATCACCGCCGGGTCCACGGACTGAACCAAACCGGCAATGACATTGGTGTATGCATCCGTTGTGTATTCCGTTAGCGCCGGATCATCGGCCGCCAGTATCTTATCGGGTCCATATTTTTTCAGTTCCCCGGCAATGTCCTCAATACCGGAGCCGACAACCACAGCGGTCAAATCGGTACCCAGACCATCGGCGATACGACGGCCTTCACTGACGACTTCGAAGGACACTTTGCGAAAAACACCATCTCTTTGTTCTGTAATAACAAAAACTCCCTGTGACATTTTACTCTCCTTTATATTTAGAAACTTGTTACCACTGTGAAGTATCTTACCTATTTATTGAAATCGCATCATGTTTGCGAAGGATTTATCTAACAAAACATTTTCGCCACCAAGCCACCAAGACACGAAGTTTAAAATAATAACCATTTATTTTTTGTGTCTTGGGGCCTTTGTGGCTATTTTTTTCCGGCTTGTCCGGATTGGGATTATATAATTTTTGATTCCTCATGCAGGACCCTGACCAGTTCTGCAGCTTTTTCCCGGGCGGATTCACCCTCGATGAGTTTCACCGCCTGCCGTTCAGGTGGAAAATTCAGTGCTTTAATCTTGACTTTGCGGTTTGCCGCTCCCACCGTAGCTGAATCGACACCCAGATCGGCAACTGTTTTGACTTCCACCGGTTTCTTTTTGGCTTTCATAATCCCCGGCAAGGAGGCATAACGCGGTTCGTTCAGCCCCCGCTGGGTGGTAAACAATGCCGGCAAAGGGGCTTCCACCACCACGGTTCCGCCTTCAATGGTGCGGTGGCATTTGATCCTACCGTCGAGCACCTCGGCTTTGATTACCATGGAGACTTGCGGAATGTCTAAAAATTCGGCCACACCCGCGGCGACCTGGTAATTGTCTTCATCCACGGCCCGGTGTCCGGCAATGATCAGGTCACACTCGATTTCTTTAACGGCGGCCGCCAGTATTTTGGCCGTTGCCAGCGCGTCGCTGCCTTCAGCGGCCGGATCGTTGATGTGAATCCCTTTATCGGCCCCCATTGCCAGAGCGGTCCGAATGGTTTCAACGGTCTTTTGCGGTCCCATGGAAACAACGGTTACAGCACCGCCCTGGGCATCTCTGATTTGCAGGGCCTCTTCCACCGCAATCTCATCGTAAGGATTCATTACCCATTTTATATCCTGCTTTTTTATGGACACCCCGTCGCCTTCAATTTCAATCAGTGATTCGGTGTCCGGCACTTGTTTTACCAAAACAACTATTTCCATTTCCTACTCCTTTCTTAGGTTAACAAAATGTAAGGCAATAATCACAACTCCAATTCTTAAACCGGAAAAGTGAGCTAAAGTGAACTAAAATGTGAAGTGAGCTAAAGTTGTGGAATTCTGTCTATTATAAAAATGATTAACATCCTTAACTTTAGGCATTTTAGGCACTTTAAATTTTAGGCACTTCTTGGAGCAGCTTTATTTTTCATCTGAAAAAATATTATGCCACAAAAATGCATAAAAAAAACTATTAAGGGGTCATACTCTATGCTCTCTGTCCCATGCGCTTTGCTCTCTGCTCTATGCTTTTTATCTGTTGGCTTTGCGGATGCCCAACTGATCCAGGGCAATAATCCATTTGCAGATATTGGCCGAGCCTTCCACCATGGTATACGTGGGTGCGTCCCTGTAAAAACGGGCCAACGGATATTCGGTGGAATACCCGTAGGCACCCAGGATCCGCATGGCATAATTGGCACATTTATTGGCCACTTCGCCCGCCAGGTATTTGGCCTGGGCCACGTCCAGTCCGTTGTTCAGCCGACCCTCATCCTTGGCCCAGGCGGCTTTGTAAACCACCAGCCGGGCGGCTTCCAATTCCGCCGACATCTGGGCAATCATATCCTGGTTCATTTGAAATTCACCGATCAGCTTGCCGAATTGCTTGCGTTCCTTACAATATTTTATGGCTTCATCCAGACAGGCCTGGCCCACCCCGATCCCGCCGGCAGCGGCCGAGAGTCGGGTCTGATTCAGGGAACCAAAAAGGATTCTGGCCCCATCCCCCGGATTTCCCAGAATGTTTTCTTTGGGAAGCCTGGTATCGGTCAGGTAAATTTCACCGGTGGGTGAGGACCGGGAACCCATTTTGTCCAACGCCGTGGTCCGGATGTCATTGAAATTCTGAACTTCTACTACGAATGCGGAAAGCCCTTTGGCCCCTTTGGATCGATCGGTGTAGGCATAGTAAATGATGGCGTCGGCCACATCGGCATTGGAAATCCAGGTTTTGGATCCGTTTAAAAGCCAGTGGTCTCCCTTGTCATCGGCCTTTGATTTGATGGCCATGACATCGGAACCCGCATCCGGTTCGGTCATGGCAAAGGCACCTACATACTCGGCCGTAACCAGCTTGGGAATATATTTTTCCTTGAGCGCATCACTGCCATAGGTCAATATGGTGTAGGCACATCCCAGGGTCTGCATATTGATCTGAACCCTGAGGGAGCTGGACGCCCGGGCAATTTCCTCGGTAACGATCATGGCTGCCAGCCAGCCCATTTCAGATCCACCGTATTGCTCCGGAATAACCGTTCCGAACAATCCCAGTTCTCCCATGGGTTTGACGACTTCTTCGTAAGGGAAATAGTGTTTCTCATCCCATTCGTCGGCAAAAGGCGCGATCTTTTCGGCGGCGAAATCGCGAACCATGTCCCTTAACATCTCAAGTTCTTCGGGTAGACTAAAATCCATTTTCCTTCCTCCTATTTATTTTATGTTCCGTTGTTTTTATAAGCATAGGTTAAGGGTTCAGTTTAAGTATAAATAGCTTAAATTGTGTATACAGTATACGCTTTTGGGTTAAAGGACGGAATATAGAGGAAGGCGGCGGGTGTGTCAAGTCAGAAATCCGCAAAAACATCCTCCCTTGACAAACAAGCCCACCTTCGATAATTTGATACTTATCATCTCCGTATTTTGAGCTATACTAAATCCAATACACAATTCAAATCTTTCGATGAATCCGCTTCCCAAAAAAGGAGAAGGACATGGCCTTTGCAGTCAAAAGGGATAAGACTTACACCTATCAAACTTATCTCACATGGCCGGATGACGAAAGATGGGAGATCATAGCCGGTACTGCATACGATATGAGTCCGGCACCTCGCATAAAGCATCAGAATATTACCAGTAATTTTCACATTAAACTCAAGACCCATCCTGATAACACCTGCTATACTGGAATAGCCCCCACGGATGTCGTTTTTGATGAATATAATGTGGTGCGGCCTGACGTATTTTTGGTCTGTGCTAAAAGTAAAATTACGGAGAACAATATTCAGGGTCCACCCGATCTGATTGTTGAGGTGGTCTCTAAGGGAACTGAAGTAAAAGACAGAAGGGAAAAGAAAAACCTTTATGAAAGATTTGGCGTAAAGGAATATATCCTGGTATTTCCAGAAAGAGAATATGTAGAGCGGTATTGCCTTGAAGAGGGAAAATTTGGCAGCCCCGAGATAATTAACTGGGATGAGATCCTGAGGCTCACAGTTTTTGAGTTTGAGATTAATCTCTGGGAGATTTTTGAAAAAGAGAAACCTAAACCGGCGAAGCCGGAACCAAATTGATGATTTACGAATGACGATTTATTGTATCGCTACGCTCTGTCGTTTTTTATTCTAAACCGAACTTTTGTGACCATTCAGATTCCCTTGTCCAGAATTCTCCTGTCATGTTTCAGACGCTCTTGGATGCCCTTCCCGATTTGGTAGGTACGACTGAACTCAGACCAGAAATCACGATTTTCATCTTTCCAATCAGGTCCGAAACGCTCATCAAAATAATCTCCCAGCTTTTCGAAAAGCAGCTTCCAGGGCGGCTCTCCGTGATGAACGGCTGCCAGTAAATCATTCAGCAGTTTATCCAGGTCGGCAAGGCTTTCCTTGGGCAGATAGGAGATGGCGCCCTTTTGGATGGATTCCATTAGTGTTTCAGGACTGATGGCATGGGCGGTGAGCATCACGGTCGGAATTTGCCGTTCCACGGTTTCTTCCAATAACTGCAGGCCGTCAACGCCCATGATGTCTAAAATGGCCAGATCGTATTTCCGGTCTTTTATTTTTTGAGAAGCGCTTTTGTAATCACGGGCCGTATCGACCTTTGATTCTTCCAGAATTTCCTCAATGGTTTCCAGTATATCCGCTTCGTCATCCACAGCCAGTATGTGTAGACCCTTGAGATAAGATTCTTTTAGCGACATCTACAGCCCCTCCTGGTGGTTTAATCATTTAAAACGGTTACTCCGAATAGCCCATAAGGCGCGGCAGCCACAGAACGAATTCGGGCAAATACGTTATCAGCATCAAAACAGCGACCTGGATAACTAAAAAAGGCATAACAGCCTTGGATACATAAATAATATCTCTATTGGAAATAGCCCCCGTAATATAAAGACTGACCCCCATGGGAGGCGTACAGTATCCGATGGCCAGATTGACCGTCATGATTAAACCGAAATGCATCCAGCTGATACCAAAAGCGTCCAGCATCGGTAAAAATACAGGCCCTAAGATCATGGTGGCCGATATGATATCCATGAACATGCCGACAAAAAGAAGCACAATGTTCATGGCCAATAGGAACATAATGGGAGAATGAACCGTGGTTAAAACCGCTTCGATAATTTTCCCCGGAATATCTTCCAATGTAAGCAATCGGCCGAAGCAGGTCGCACCGGCCACAATGATTAAAAGTGTGGCAGAGGTCACCGCCGAGCTCACCGTGATTTTTTTCACAGCACTAAACTTCATGGATTTGTGGATAAACAGCTCCACGATAAACGCATACACGCAGGCAACCACCGCCACCTCGTTGGCGGTAAATATGCCGGAGAATATGCCGCCGAAGATTATCACTATCAGCATCAAAGACCAGAATCCCTCTTTAAGTACGGCCAACACCTCCATGGGCCTGGGAACCGGCATGCGTACAATCTCGGTCTTTCTCCGGAAAAAAAAGTAAGAATAGAGGCACACCCCCAGCATGATCAGAACACCCGGTAAAAAGCCTGTTAAAAAAAGTCCCTCCAAAGAGACATTACTGATCATGCTGTAAAGGATCATGCCGATACTGGGTGGAATAATCACCCCCAGGTTGGGAGACGTTGTCATAAGACCCAGTGTGTATTTTTCAGGATAGCCATTTTTGATAAGCGCCGGAATCATGAAGCCGCCCAGGGCCACCACCGTGGCGACCGTTGAACCGGATATGGCACCAAAAAGGCCACAGGCCAAGACTCCCGCCATACCCAGTCCTCCCGGAAGCCAGCTCACCAACACATTGGCGACCTTGATCAGCTTTTCGACCATGGAACCCGCCGTCATAATGTTGCCGCAGAGAATGAAAAAGAGAACAACAACCAGGGCAAAGTTGTCCATGCTGCGGAAAAGGGATTGGGCCAGCAGGAGCACCGGAAGATCGGTGAAAAAAACGATTCCTAACACAGAGGTAAAAAAAAGGCACATGAAAACAGGGATATACGTTGCCATGCATCCCAGCAGAATCAGAACAATAATGAGGTGGCTCAGTTCCATATACCGGATCTCCTAGTTCCATTGTTTGGCGATAAGAGGTTCAAGTAAAACGCCATTATCCTATATCCTAACCCGGATAAACCGCAAATAACAAATTACAAGCACCAAATTACAAATAAATTCCAAATTGCAATATCCAAATCTCAAATAAGACGGTTTCGTAAAAAGTCAAATCATCTCATATATCTGGATTCCCGCCTTCGCGGGAATGACAATAAAGTGTTTAATATCGAATAGATACAATATACGTCATACCCGCGAAGGCGGGTATCCAGGCAGCAAAGTGACTTTTTACGATTTCATCAAATATGATCAAGAACCAATTGTTTGGAATTTTGAATTTCGGTCATTGTGATTTGTTTGGTATTTGTGTTTTGTTATTTGAAATTTTTTAATTGCTGAAACCTGACACCTGAAAACTTCATTTTCTGAGAACATGTTGTCAGATAAAATCCGATAAGGGCCTAATCATCCTGTTTCCCGCTACGTTGTTCGTTAATATCCTGGTAAACGACCTGAATCGATCTAATCAACATCATCACTCCCATCAGCGGCAGGATGCCATAAAGAATTACCAGGGGAATTTCCATAATAATGGTCTTCTGTTGGGTGCGATACTGCAGCAGCATCATCAGCCAGCCGTAATAAATCATCATGCCCGCAAAAATCATGGTGACGAAATTACTGAAATACGTCAGCGGCATCTTAAACCTGGGAAGAAGCTGCACCGAAGCGTCAATTCTAATCAGGGAACGGTTCTTGACGGCGGCACTGCATCCGATAAAGGTCGTGAAAATAATGACTTCTCTGACAAGCTCCTCCGACCAGGCCAGGGAATAGTTGAACCCATATCTTAATACGACATTCACAAAAAGAGCCACTAAAGCCACCATTACGCTGATAAACAGGGTCCACTCTTCAAAGAAGGTTAAGATCTTGTCCAAAAAATCCAGCATCTTTCCAAGCATAGAATGATCCTCTATTGCAATTTCCGAAAGCGAGGTATCCACTGCCCTTGCGCATATGGTAGGTTGGGTTAAGCGGAATTTAGGCACAATTTACGTTGGGTTCGCCTATCTTAATGCACCTCAAAAGTTTGAAATAGCAACAAAATTAGCGAACCCAACAAGATCGATTGCAGACCATCGGCTTAACCCAACCTACGATTTATCGTTTAGGCCTACAAAGTGGATATACCATTTGCGAAAAATTACCGTGCCACACAAAGACAGGGTATCAAAAGAATAAGAGGGGGCATATTAAGCCCCCTTTATTGAAACCTCCGGGAAACACCCCGTTTTTCCGGTCTGGGCGAATCGCCACTATTGAACTCGAATTGGCTTAAAACGAGATCCTTTTCCAGGGATTCGTAACAGTTCAGCGAACTCTTACAATTAAGGCTTATAGCCCATGTAGTTCTGCACTTCTTGTAAGAAATTATCAGGCTTATATTTGTCGCCTTTATAAAGCTTGTTGATTTCAGGAGCAAACTTCACGTGAACCGAATTTGCCTCTTTGGTAAGAATGGCCATGTCTTTATCAGACAATTTAAAGAACTCGACGCCATACTTTTCCTTGGCGGCAACGACCTGCTCTGCTTCCTGCTTTTTCGCTGCTATACGCGCTTCGGCACACATATCCCGCACGGTTTCCACCAGTATTTTCTGAAGATCGGCCGGCAGTTTATTATACCAGGCCTTGTTAAAGAGCCAGATGAAAAGACCCTGAGCGTAATTAATCTCGGTAAAGTATTTGGCCACCTCAAATTTCTTGGTGATGCTGCACACGGTCAGGGTGTGATCCAGCCCGGTGATAACACCCTGCTTTAAGGCCACCGGCACATCCGGCCAGGGCATGACCACGGGGTTGAAGCCCCAGACTTTGTAAGTCAGCTTATTAACTGCTGCCTCGGCTATACGAAATTTAACCTTTTTAGCATCGGCAATGGTACGTACCGGAACGGTGGTCGCCCAACCGTAATTGCCGTAACTGGCAATATCGACGGCCATAATCCCCTGATGATCCATGCCCATCAGGAAATGCTCATAAAGTTTTCCGCTGTTGACGAATTTGTCTAATTTTTCAAAAGAATCGACGATAAAAGGCAGGTTTACCAGGCCGAACCTGGGCCCCAGGTTTGTGGAGGCCACCGAGCTGCAGGCCATGCCCTGGATGGCACCCATCTGTAGCTGATTGAGAACTTCCACCTCACCGCCCAGCATGGAAAAGGGTTTGTAGTCGAGGTACATTTGACCCTTGGAGCGCTTCCACAATTCATCCCGGATTGCAAAGCCGGTATACACGCCCTTTAAAACGGGATGAGATACATTGGACACGATGATCTTGTATTTCGCGCCGGAAGGATCGAATTTAGCCTTCCAGGCATCCAGAGAAGGTTTTTTTGCCAGTGCCGGTGTGATGGCGAGTCCTAGTCCAACTAAACAAATCAGTGCGATAGTCAAAAAACTTCTTAGCTTCATCGGTTCCTCCTTTTGGGTAGTTGTGAGTGATCTGCTGGTGTTAACAGTTAAGGGCTCGCTCAAAAAGAACTTCACATTTTGGATGTCGATCCATCCCGCCCGGCTGCGTTGCGGCAGCTCGAAATATGCTTAATATTCCTGTGCTTCCGCGTCTTGCCGGCCGGGCGCCTCAACTCCCAAAATTGTGAATTTATTTCTTCGTAAACCCTAAACAATATTCATTTACCAGAATTGGTTTCAGTTTATATCGCATTTTTATGTTTTTTGTCAAGAGAAATTCCCAGATTATGGCATTTCGAGGAAATGCCATAATCTGGGAATTTCTTTATTCTCCCGTCCAATATCCCTGGGGGTCAAAGCGAGCCAGAATAGCCAACTCCATATCCGTGGGGGCCGGCGTCGACATCAGATCTTTCGATATTTTCAGGGGCCAGGCCGTATTTTCCAAAACGGTATCCACGGCCACACCGGGATGAACCGAAACCAGAACCATTTCTTTGGTATCCGTTTCAAAGCGCAGCAATCCCAGGGTGGTGATGACGGTGGAGGGTCCTCCCCGGGTCAAGCCGACCTCCTGGCGCCATGAACCGCCCTCTCCGTAACCGGGGGAGGTTATGTAATCCACGCAGGGTACAAACCGGCGCTTTTCATGAGACATAACGATGATGTGCCTTTTTGCCAGACAGGCCAAATCACACGCCCCCCCGCTGCCCGGCAGACGGGTTTCAACCGTATCGATGCCGCCGATATAGCTGGTGTTTAGATTCCCGAAGCGATCCACCTGGGCGCCTCCGATAAAGCTGACATCCACCCCGCCCTGCTGCAGCAGTCCCATGGCATCGGCGGTATCGGCCAGCCATTGAGCGCGGCAGAGATTGGGCAAATCTCCCCATGGTCATCAGGGGCTCCGCGGCGGCCGTATCGCGCACGATGCCCAGTTCATATACCCCGACGGCAGCGGACGCATGGGTACTTTTTGCCAGTAAAAAACCAAGCAAGGGCAGGCGCATACCGACAAACACCACTTCCCCATCGGTAATTTCCCGGGCGGCAGCGGTCACCATTAGTTGGGAAAGGGTGTAGGTAGTTGTATTTTTAGACATTTAATTCATGCGATGTGATCTGGTTAGTATTAAATTGGATCCGAATTCATGTTGCGTGTTGCATGTTGTGTGTTGTGTGTCGAACGTTGTGTGTCGTGGGTTGTGCGTAATTTTCTGACTTTTAAATAAAATTCGATAGAATTCCTTACTTCGTCATTCGTCATTCGTCATTCGTCATTCTCTTTTCAGTAGCCGTAATCAACAGTCTCTGAATAAACATGGTTTTTAATGGCCAACCCGGCGACACGGTCCGGGCCCAGCAGTTCCAGGTAATCTTGATGATTATGCACAATGTCCACCCAGCGCTTTTTCCAATTCGTAAAATGCGCGGGTGTTTTACTCTCATCACGATAATCGATAAACGCCTGATGATCCCGGTTGTAATAGCCCGGTACGGGAGATGGATGGCCCCCCCAGGGCCGATGAGCCACGGCACTGACACGAAAACCGGGAGTTAACACGCGATTGGGGTCTGCACTGATAAGATCCGGCGAGACGATTTCCTCAGCAGTAATGATGACATGGTGACTTGCCAGACAGGCATCACGGGTCACCCCCAGGCTGCCCCAGGTGTGTGCATTGCCATATTCATCCGCGCGCTGTACATGAACGATGGTGACATCGGGGTTGATCGCCGCCACCGCGGTCAGACGATCGGCGCTAAAAGGACAGATCATTGTTTTCAATCCGGAATTGGTTTTAAACAGATCGCTGCCCAGCGCCGTGCGCGTCGGCATGAAAGAAACCCCCATGGCCCCGGCACGAAGTGCCATCGCCAGGGTTAGATTGGAATGATCCTCTATTTTGAGCGCATCCGTCTCGATGCCTCGCCGGAAATTGTAGCCGGAGCCGGTGATAACATTTCCCACCCAGGCGGCTTTGATTTGACGCACACACCCGGCACCGATGACCTGATCGAATAAAATATCGGATATCGGGCCGATTAAGCAAAGATTTTGTTTACGTTGACGGATAATCTCATGGGCGGCAGCAAAGGGAATGAGAGATTCCAGCGACAGTCCCATGGCAACAGAGCTGTCGTCGGGTACAAAACGCCGAATGGCTTCAGACAGGTCTAACAACTTAGATTCAGGCACAAGCGGCAGGTTTCCTTTATTATGTCTATCGTCTCTTGGCGCTTATATCTCAGCAGATAAATTCGAAACAATACCAAATATTGAATGCTCCAATTTTCAAAACAATAAGGATTTTAAACCTCCTTTAATAGCTTGGCTTGCCTCCTGGGTTTAAGGCATTGGAACATTTTAATTTAGAATTTGTTTCGAATTTCGAATTTCGTGCTTCGGTTTTATTATTCAATGGGGTTAAAAGTTTGCTGATTTGTATATAATTTCTAGTCCTCCTGCTTGCCTTCCTGAAGGGACTGCTCAAATTCCTCGAAAAACTGGTTGCGCTGTTTCCAATCCGGTCCAAAGTGCTTATTGAATAACCCGCCGAGCTTATCAAATAGTTTTTCCCATACAGGTTGACCGCCTTTGAGGACCACGTCTGCCAAAAATTCGTCCAGTTCACTCATTTTCTCTTTGGGCAGAAAGGAAACCGCACCGAGCTTGATGGATTTTTCCAGAGCTTCCGGTGTCAGTGCGTAGGCTGTCAGCATAACGCTGGGAAATCCGCGCTTGACCGACAGTTTCAACAGGTCAAATCCGTTCACCCCCATGATATCCAGAATAACAATATCAAAGGTGTAGCTCAACAGGTATTGGCGCGCGGTATCATAATCATTCGCTTTGCGGATGAAACACATATCCAGCACCTCTTCCACGGTATCCGTAACATCCACTTCGTCATCAACGATCAAAACAACTTTGTCTTTCAAAAGTTTTGTGGTATTCATCGGTATTTTCCCTTCCCGGGGTTGGTTCTAAAGTTAAGGCCATGCTCCCCTTTCCCCACAATTAAAACAAAGTCAGACCCGGCCCACGATAGCCGGTCTGCCAACGATACAGGCCTCAATTACGCGATGTAGCAACTTACAATTCGAATTTGGACCATATCACTGTCAAAAGTATTAAGTCAATGCCCATCCGTTAAACCGAGTTGAAGTTGTTATCTAAGCAAACTTATGGTAATCCCCTAACCTGGATAAAATTGATGACTATAGTTTATCTAATCAACCAGTCAACTATTCAACTATTCAACCAGGTTTGATCCATGGAATTTTGAAGGAAAATTCATGTTCACCCCGCTTGAAGAAAAGCAAATCACAGAACTCAATCACCAGTTATCCCACGACATTACCATCGGCCTGGTGGCTTCCCAGCACGCCAGCAGCAAGCTGTTTCACGAATTTTGTGGCAATTTAACCCGCTTGGCACCGAAAATTAAGATTTCAAAAGTGGGGGCCGCCCCCCAGGACCCACCGCAAATTCTCATAGGCAGCGGTCTGCGGTATCAAGCGGTACCAGCCGGTTACGAGCTGCAACCCTTTCTTGAAGCGCTGGCAGCCCTTGAATCAGGTCCCTTAAAAATAGCTGAATCTATCAAAATCCTTCTGAAAAAAAACAACCCGGCGGCATCTTTGACCGTATTTATCACCCCTCAATGCACATTTTGCCCCCAGATGGTTCGCCGGCTCATTACTTTGCCGATGACGGATGAAAACCTTCAATTGACAATTATTGACGGGACGCTTTTCCCCGAGATGGTGCAAACCCTTCGGATCCGGGCCGTACCGACCATTCTGCTGGACGACCATTTCCGATGGACGGGATCCGTACCCCTTGAAGAACTCATTGACACCATCAACACCCGCGACCCCGTATCGCTGAGGCCTGCTTCCCTTGAAAGTATCATAAAAGAGGGGGGAGCCGGTCGCCTGGCCGCCATGATGCTGGACGCCGAAAAACTATTTCCGGCATTCTATGATGTACTCACCCATAATAAGTGGCCGATTCGCCTGGGAGCCATGGTGGTTATAGAAGAAATTGTCGGGAAAAACCCGGATCTCGCGGCAGAGGCACTCAGCCCCTTATGGGACCGTTTCCACGGGGCTTCCGACCAAATTCAAGGAGACATCCTCCATGTTTTTGGTGAAATCGGTGATCCCCGTTCAGTTTCATGGCTGGAAACGGTGTTGTCGGGTAATTTCGATCGGGAAGTAAAAGAGGCGGCAAGAGAGGCGGCAGAAAAAATCTCTAATACTGATGCCTAAACGGAACGGTTCCAGGTTCAGGGTTCAAGGTTCAAAGGTTACAACCGATGGATACTGCTGCCAACAACGTCTCGGAATTTCTACAACCTACTGAGAATATAGAGATTTTTTGGAGCTTCCGAATTTTCCTCGGAAATGGAATAACGGAATGGTGGAACGATGGAATATTGGGAATCAAAATCGGATGATGGTCTGATTTTAAATTCTGATCCGTGCCATCTTTATAAAATCAGATCTCATTCCGCTAAACCCAGTGTTCCAGCATTCCAGTATTCCATCATTCCAGGGCATATGTTCACGGCACAGCCAATTTTCTCTGACCTGGCTCTCCGAGGCGTAGGATCGTACCCCTACGAGCCGGAGGCCCAGAGGACCAGGTTTTCAATGATAGAATAAATAGATTAAGACACGATCCTATTGATACGAGCTGTCTGGTTTTTTCAATCCGGAATGGTGAACCCTGAACTGCCCAACCTATATAACAACAAAGCCCTGTCGCAACCGCGACAGGGCTTTGTTTGACTGGTATACCTGACCGGCGTTCAGCGGTCAGACCTATTTTTCATCCTTGACGGTTTTCTTTGCCGGTACCTTTTTTGTCGTGGTATCCACCGCCGTATCTTTTTTTTCGGCCGTCACAGCTTTCTTTTTAGGTGCCGACTTGGTTTTCTTTGCGGGCGTATCTTCTTTTGTATCTCCGACAGCCGACTCAATTTTTACCTTCGCCGATTCGGTTTTTACCTTCGATGGTTCGTCTTTGGTTTTTGCAGCCGCTTTCTTTACGGAAGTTTTCTTGGCCTTTACCTCAGTGACTTCTTTTTTATCCGTCGATTCAACTTTTGTTTTCGCGGGTGTCTTTTCTTTTTCGTCCGCTTTGCCAGCCTCTGCAGCGGCTGAGACCTTTTTGTCAACGGTTTTCTCTTTTTGCTTTCCTTCAGTTTTTGTTTTCTTCCTTTTGGTCTTCTTCTTTTTGGTATCCTGGTGAGCTATCAATTCAACCAGTGACATGGGAGCAGCATCTCCCGGTCGTATTCCCAGTTTTATAACCCGGGTGTAGCCGCCGGATACCGCGCCAAACCGCTCATCGACTTGTTCAAACAGCTTATGAACAACTTCTTTTTCCCTCACAATAGCAAGGGCTTGACGCCTGGCATGCAAATCACCACGTTTGGCCAGGGTAATCAAGTGATCTGCCCAGCGTCTAATCTCCTTGGCTTTCGTCCCGGTAGTCCGGATTCGATCATGTTTAAGCAGAGAGGTAACCATGTTCCTGAACATGGCATTGCGGTGACTCGAGGTTCGATTCAGTTTCAGGCCTGCTTTACGATGTCTCATTATACTGTCTACTCTCCTTCCTCAGTCTCTTCCTCGGGCGGTGCAAACCCTTCAAGCTTCATCCCTAGCGAAAGGCCCATCTCAGTCAGGACTTCTTTAATCTCATTTAATGACTTTCGACCAAAATTTTTAGTTTTTAACATCTCCGGTTCAGTCTTACTCACCAATTGAAAAATTTTATTTATATCCGCATTTTTCAAGCAATTTGCACTGCGCACGGAAAGTTCGAGTTCTTCAACACTACGGTAAAGATTATCATTAAACTGGGGCGCATGCCGTTCTTCAACCATCGTATCCGGCTGCGGTTCAAGCTTTTCATCAAAATTAATAAAGAGTGTCATCTGTTCTTTGAGTATTTTGGCCGCATAGGCAATAGCATCTTCCGGAGCAACGCTCCCGTCTGTCCAGATTTCCATGGTCAGTTTGTCATAATCGGTACGCTGGCCGATACGGGCATTACCCACTGTATAGTTAACTCGTTTGATGGGTGAGAAAACGGCATCAATGGGTATGGTGCCGGCGGGTGCATCCTCATCCTTATTGACTTCAGCCAGGGAATAACCTTTACCGACTTTAACACTCATTTCCATCTTCAGGCTTGCTTTTCCCGAAAGCGTGGCAATAAGTTGTTTCTGGTTGAGTACCTCGCAATGCCCATCATCGCTGATAATATCTCCAGCCGTTACCGGACCTTCGCCGCTTGCATCGATGCGCACTGTTTTGGGTTCTGAATCATTAACTTTAAAACGCACCTGTTTTAAGTTCAGAATAATCTCGGAAACATCTTCAAGAACACCCGCAATAGCACTAAATTCATGCATCACAGCATCGAATTTAACAGATACAATCGCAGCACCGTATAAGGAAGAAAGAATGATCCTCCTTAAGCTGTTGCCGATGGTAATCCCAAATCCTCTTTCAAGGGGCTCACAAACAAACTTGCAATAGGATGGATTGCTGGTT
>PVMK01125717.1_pt1 | contig 65936 bp, 62 predicted proteins | sample 1853481 | NCBI WGS metagenome assembly PVMK01 (sample SAMN08533507, study PRJNA380276) | Marine sediment metagenome, whole genome shotgun sequencing project.
ACGACCTCAATTCCCCATTTTTGAACACCTTTAGATAATATTTTTTCCACGTTCTCATTTATTTTATCTCTGTTTTCGTTAGCCTCAGTTAAGGTCATCTTTCCAATCACTGCTCTTAATGTTGTTTTGGCTAGAGACGGCACAGATGCCCCAAAGTCATTAACGTTATAAATAGCTTTTTGGGCTTCTTCGACCCTGTAATAAACAACTCCGTCAACTACAGCATTTAATTTATCTTTGGTGATAATCGATTGAGGATCAATGTCTACTCGTCTTTCGGTTATGTTAATTCGATACATTTTCATCAACCCAGGAATAATCCAGTTAAAACCCGCACTGGCTGTCCTTGAATATTTTCCTAAAAATTCGATAATACCTACTTCTACCGGCCTAACTATCTTAATCCCTAAACCTAATATCGCTAAAACAAAAATCACATATATTAATATATCCATCCCAAATACTCCTTGTATTATTTAAAATATATTTTTACTAAAAATATGATCTTCAAACAAGTTGCCCATGTTTCACATGCCTACCTCCAATATTATTCCGTCTGCTATTCTTTGATCACCACTCTTTTAATAATATCATTATAACAAATCCCTACTATCTGATCAATTCTTGCATTAATTGCATCGAAATTGCACCAGGAAGTATTTGAAACTACCCTAAAAACATCCCACCAGACCCATTTCTTGACTTTTCTCCTCCAAAAAGATACAATCTTCCCACCGCGCACCCGTAGCTCAATGGATAGAGCGTCTGACTTCGAATCAGCAGGTTGGGGGTTCGAGTCCCTCCGGGTGCGCCTGAAAAAACACCTCCTAATTGAGGTGTTTTTTGTTTTACGAGGGGTATAGACAAATCCTTCACTGCTGTGGTATACTGCCGCGGTTGGTTTAGATTTGACCAATAACAATTGAATATTTTATTTGTTTTGAAAATTCCAAATGGCGGCTCGTTGAAACCTGGACGAGCTTTTTTCTTGCCGCAGGGGGTATAGGAAAAGCGGCTGGTTGAACCCGGAATAAATTCCGCGAGGAACTCATTCATATCACAAGGGTTGTGAGGCTTCAAGAGTTATCAAAACGCTAGAGGAGATTTTGATGACTACTGAGTTTTCGCAGTTAACCCTGCACCCTGTTTTAATCCAGGCAGCAGCTGACCTTGGATTTAAAAACCCAACTGAAGTTCAAATCCGTGTCATACCTTTGATGCTGGAAGGCAAAGATGTTCTGGCTCAATCCCAAACCGGATCTGGAAAAACAGCTGCATTTGCATTCCCAATATTAAATAACCTGATCAACAGCGAAGAATCCGGTGTTATTAAAACCCTGGTTCTGACCCCTACCCGGGAATTAGCTATCCAGGTAGCTGACGCGATCAAAGAATATGGCCGGAACCAAAAAGTCAGCGTGCTTCCAATTTATGGAGGTCAGCACTATGGTACCTCCCGGCGTCGATTGAAAGAAGGCGTTGATGTGATTGTTGGCACACCGGGTCGTTTACAGGATTTGATCCGGCAGCGCATGCTGGATCTCAGCCAGGTAAATACCGTAGTTCTCGATGAAGCGGATGAAATGCTCAGCATGGGTTTTGTAGAGGACGTGGAGAATATTCTTCAGGAAACTCCTGCAACCCGGCAGACCACTCTTTTCTCTGCCACCTTGCCAAAACGAATCCGGCAGCTGGCTGATAAATATATGTCTGAGCCAGAAACGATCATGGTTCAACGCAAAGCATTAACAGTTGATACAGTCGATCAGCGCTATTACGTGGTCAAAGAAAAAGACAAGATGGCAGCGTTGATCCGCCTTTTTGAAGCTGAAGATATTGGCGCGACACTGGTTTTCACTAAAACCAGAATCGGATCAGGACGATTGGCTAATGATTTGATCCAGCGCGGTTTCGCCGCAGAAGCTTTAAATGGTGACCTTTCACAAGATGCCCGTATCCGGGTTCTAAATCGCTTCAAGAACGGCCATGTCAAGGTGCTCGTCGCCACAGATGTGGCAGCCCGCGGTTTAGACATCGATGATATTACCCATGTGGTCAATTATGATATTCCAACCGATCCAGAAGCTTACGTTCATAGAATTGGAAGGACTGGAAGAGCAGGAAAAACAGGAATTGCTCTCTCGCTGCTTACCCCAAAAGATAAGCGCTACCTCAGCAGGATCGAAGGATTCTCAAGACATAAAATAACCCGGGCCGAACTTCCCACAGAAAAAGACCTGCATGAACGCCGGGATCTTAAACTTCTTGAAAAAATGGAAATCTGGCTGGAACGGGATCGCTGCAAACGCGAACAAGAGATCGCCGAATACCTGGTTGCTTCCGGGCATGATCCGATTAAAGTAGCGGCAGCAGCCATTAGAATGGCCCGCGGTGAAGAAAAGAAACTTACTATCGAAAACATCTCGGAAGTACAATTCTACAATTCCAATGGTAGAAACGGGAAGAAAAAAAGTTATTCCCGCCATGGAAAATCCAGATCTCATCGTGGGGGTAAATCCTCTAACAGGACATCACACGAAATTGGCATGATTCGCTTAAGCCTTGAACGCGGCCGAACTCATGGCATAAATCCCGGTGAGGTAGTAGGCGGTATAGCCTCGTTGGCGAATATTCCCGGATCAGGGATTGGAAAGATCAAGATCTTTGAAAAGTATACCCACGTGGATATCCAAGAGGAATATGTATCCCGAGTTCTTGGAAAAACCGGATCTTATCATTTTCGTGATCAACATCATGTGCTGATTAAACGGGCAACTAATTAGACTTATGCAAAGACCTCCGAGGTCATGAAAACCACGGAGGTTTTTATATCTATTTATTTTGGCTGAAGATCCCTATCTGGAAATGCTGTTAAGAAACTGGGGCACCAGATCGGGATCAAATTTTTGGCCGCTCTGATTCTGGATGTAAAGTATTACCTTATCTTTCGGCCAGGCTTTTCGATAAGGTCTATCGGACGTCAAAGCATCCCAGTTATCAGCGATAGCAAAAATCCTGGCAGCCAGGGGAATATCTGTTCCCTTCAAATGGTATGGATAACCGGTCCCGTCCCATCGTTCATGATGGTAAACCGGAATATCCATCGCTTTCTCAAGAAACGGGATCTCCTTCAATAAAATGTAGGCATGTAAGGGATGTCTTTCAATCAACAGCCTTTCCTTATCTGTCAAAGAAGCTTTTTTATTAAGGGTTTCGTCAGAGATGCCCATCTTTCCGATATCATGCAATAAAGCCCCCCGGCGAATATGTTCAAGCTCTTCACTGTCAATATTATTCTTTCTAGCAAGATCCAAGGTCAGTTCTGTAACTCTGAGGCTGTGGCCTTCTGTATCTTTATCAAATAGCTCGAGCGCTTTTCCCCAACCATCAACTATTTGGTTGTAAGAGTTTCGAAGATTTCTTTCAGATTCTACAAGTTGTTCAAATTTCTTTTCAATGGTCTGGATTGTGATCCAGATAATAATTCCAGTGATCACCAACAGGATAAAAACAGTAATATAACTGTAGAAATGAACTGTGATTCTGCCATCAAATGGTGCAATTAGACCAACTGTAGTCAGCCAATATATACCTGTTACTTCAGCCAAGATAATAAGGGTCATATATGGTATGAACAGCTTACCCAAGATCAATCCGGCAAGAATGATCAACACCGGGAAAATGACCATGGCGTTATCGTGTATTCCGCCAGCAATGATTAAATTGTAGGTAACCACTACAGAAAAAACAAAAATTAACCCGGAACCAGCTATCCGGTAATAACCCTTCCGAAACAAGATGAACAACAAAATAATTAACACCAATAGAATCAAAACAGAGATATCGCTTTTGTGAACTGGAGGCTGCATGACGTTAATGCTAACAAGGGCAACTGCTATAATGGCTATTTGAAAAACAGCCTGTAATACCTTTGATAAATTGATCATTTCCTCAAATCGAGGCCGTACTACGGGTTTAGTCATTTGCGCACCCATCAGTCAATTTCTCCTAACCCAATTTCATCTTTCATCCTCATAAAAACTGCTACGATATCTGGATTGAATTTTTTTCCGGATTGATCTGAAATATAAGCCAGGGTTTCCTCATCCGACCAGGCTTTTCGGCAAGGGCGATCTACCCTGAGCATATCCCAGTTATCGATAATGGAGAAAATCTGGGCTTTAAGGGGAATTTGATCTCCTTTCAAATTTTGGGGATATCCATTTCCGTCGTACCTCTCATGATGATGGGAGATAATTTCCAGGGCTCCTTCCAGATAATCAATATCGCTGACGATCCCACTTGCCATCAAGGTATGCTCTTTTAACAATTTCTTCTCTTGTGGCTTGAGTGGTTCCGATTTAAGGAGAATTCTCTCAGGGATGCCCATTTTCCCAATGTCATGGAGCAAAGCACCCTGTCGGATTTGTTTAATTACTTCTGATTCCAGCTTCATTTTTTCTGCCAGCAAAGCAGCTAATGACGTGACTCTTGCGCTGTGTCCCGGTGCTTCTCGCTCCCGCAATTCGAGAGCTTTTGCCCAGGCGGCCAGTGTTTCTTCGTACGCGCTTTCCAGATCAACTTCTGCCTGGATGATTTTCTCAACCGAGTTTTCAACGATATCGATCACAACCCATACCAGGAAACCCGTCGCTATCAAGATAATGATTGTAGTTATGGTTTCATTTAATTGCATCTGTACCGCTCCCCCAAATGGCTGAACATGTCCCGCCTGGGCAAGAATGTGAATAAGGGTCAATTGGGACACAGTGATCGCGGTCACAATAACTCCTGCTCGTTTGCCAAAAATAAGCCCCGAAAAAACAATCAACAGTGGATACGCGAGCATAGCTTCATCATGTATTCCATGTCCGATACTGACATTAAATGTCAGTACAAAAGAGACCACCAGATACAAAACCAGTGCCGCTGTCCTGTCATACCCCCGGTTTTGGATTAACAGCAGCAGCGATGATATAACAGCCAATGCCAGCAGGGAAATAGAAGTTTCCTGCACACCGTTGCCAACCCAGAAAGCAATGCTTATTATCAGGCTGGCAAACAAGCTGATCAATATCAAAGGTTTAACAATCGCTGGGATATTGACTATTTTGGCGTAGGATGAGTTGGTTTTATCTTTCATGTTGCTCGGAATAAAGGTTAATATTGGACAATTCAACTTCAGGCCACTAAATCATATTCTAAACTATCTGAAATCTAAGATAATTGATAACTTTGATAACTTAAAGCAAATTTTTACATAAGTCTTTTATCAGTTTTGTTCACAGATAAATGGTTCTTTTCACAGAAACCTACGTTTACAATAATCCATCTTGAATTATTAAATATCCAGGCCAGATACCATCCCACATCTGGATCAGAGATATAATCATCCATTCTCTTTGTTTCTGGCTGCCCGATGGGCAATGATAGCCATCTCCCGGATATATTAATGATCAACCACCACCGGTTCCGGATAATTAAAAGCTCTCTGATTACCTCTCTAGGCCTTGAATGGTTACCAGAACATCCCGGTTTTCAGGAATATCAGACATATTATGCCCGTAATGCACAAATCGCACCTGGCCAGCTTTATCTATGATTAACATAGCCGGCATTCGCCCCCATTTGAATAATTTGATTTCCTGCCCATATAGTTTGAGAACCCTGTGTTCGGGATCGGGTAACCCGATATAGGGCAGCAGATTCTCCGACCAATATCGGGAAAATGCCCGGGCACTTTCTGGTCCTACAACCAATATTTCGGTATCCAACGCCCTGAATGATTCAAAGTCCTGGCGCAACTGCGCCATGTGTCTCCGACAGAATGGTCAGGTAAATCCCCTATTAAATACCAGGAGAATATTTTGTTTACCAAGATAATCACTTAGTTTGATTGTCTGACCTTGAAAATCCGATAATCTAAAATTTGGCGCAGGATTATTTAGTTCTATTCTCGGCATCTTCTTCTCCGACTTTATACAAGTGTCTGAAAGTTCTCCTATCTGGTCACGGAATATTGACCATTTATCCTAGAGCTATTTAAGTGTATCAGAACTGGGCTCACCTTCTAACAGAATTTTTATAAACCGAATTATTATTTCTTCCTAAGCCATGGCCGTTCAAGCCCAATTATTATTAACCAGGGCAAAGCATAATAATGTTAGTCCTGCTATAATCCAACCATTATCAATGGGAAAACAAAACATGCAATTCACTACTCCTGTGTCAGAGCTGATCCATCGCCGATTTTCATGCAGGACATACCAATTAAAAGCAATTTCCAGGGATGATTTATCAGCCTTGCAAGAGATCTTAGAATCCTCTCAATTTGGCCCGCTTGGAAATCAAATCAGGTTCAAATTAACCGCTGCCGCTGAAGATGACAATCGGCAATTAAAAGGCCTGGGAACCTATGGTTTTATCCAAGATCCAGCTGGTTTTATCATCGGAGCCATACAGGATTCGCCAGGAGCATTAGAGGATTATGGATATCAAACTGAACTTATCATCCTGCGTGCAACCGAGCTAGGGATCAGCAGCTGCTGGTTGGGAGGTACTTTTAGGAAAAGCCGTTTCTCCAAGGTCATGGAACTTCAACCAGGAGAGGATATACCTTCAATTATCTCTATTGGTTATCCCGCAGATCAACAAGCCTGGATTGACCGGGCGACCAGGGTCGTAGCCGGAGCAGATCGACGCTTGGGCTGGGAATCCCTCTTTTTTGATTGCTCTTTCAATACACCACTAACCAGGGAAGCTGCCGGTAAATATGCAGAACCTCTTGAAATGGTAAGATTAGGGCCTTCCGCCTCCAACAAACAACCTTGGAGAATAATCAAACAGGGAGATCAATGGCATTTTTTCATCCAGCGGACCAGGAAATATCCACCAACCGCCTTCAAATTATTAATAAACGCAGCTGATTTACAGAGAATTGATCTGGGAATTGCTATGGCCCATTTTGAACAAACTGCTAATGAGATCTCATTGACAGGAAGTTGGGTTGTTCAGGACCCAGGTTTGCATCTGCCAGATACCCAAACTGAATACACTGTTTCCTGGAGTCCAGGCTGATATTACATTCACGCAAGATCATTCTGAAGCATAATATGTGAAAGAGAGAAAAAAATGAATCCCAATCCAGATACATTTAAGATCCTGCTCTTAATCGCACGGCCTGCTGCCGGAAAAAGTGAGATTATAGCCCATCTAAAAAACACTTCAATTGAAGAGCGGATCAGCAAATTCCATATTGGTGATTTCGAAGAGCTGGATGATTTTCCTATGCTGTGGACCTGGTTTGAGGAGGATGCCATACTTTCTGAACTGGGCCATACCCGGCTGCACACTGACGCTGATGAAAAATTTTTGTATCCCTACCTATGGGATCTGCTGATCAGGCGGATCAACCTTGATTACAGTAAAAAACTGAGGGACAAAACTGATTATCATCAATATAAAACCACTATTATTGAGTTTGCCCGCGGCAAATCACATGGAGGCTTCTCAAGGGCATTTACGCATCTTAGCAAAGAGATTGCAGAAAGTCTTGCGATTCTATATATCAATGTCTCCTGGGAGGAATCACTCAAAAAGAATCAAGCTCGCTTTAATCCTGAAAAGCCAGACAGCATCCTCGAACACGGATTATCAGATGGAAAAATGGAATCGCTCTATCGTTATTCAGATTGGGAAGAAATAACAGCAGATCAGCCAGATTTCCTTCAAATCCAGGGCATTTCTGTACCTTACGTTGTGTTTGAAAATGAAGATGATGTCACCAGTCAGGGAAATTTGAAACTCTCCACCAGACTGGAAAAATCCCTCAAGGATTTGTTTGTTAAATTCCAATTGGGCAAAAATGATAAATAATGCGGTTCAGGCGGCAATCAACTGAAGTAAGATTTCAAATTTTTCTCTAAATGACCAAAACGCCAGAAGCTTACAAAAGCCGCTGGCGTTTGTTTATACTCACTGCATTGGAAAAATTAAATGTTGTTTTGAATTAGGGTGCGTGAACGTTTCCACTTCAGTTTGGTAAGTTTCCTTGATATGCTCAGGAGTTAATACTTCCCGGGGTTTTCCCAATTTGTATAACTTTCCTTCATGCAGAAGTGCCACTTTATCGGCAATTCCTGACACTTGATTCAGGTCGTGCATAGCCATCAAAACAGTTAAGTTTTCCTTGGCGACAAGCGTTTTTAATAATTTCAACAGGTTTACCTGAAATTTCAAGTCAAGATGATTTGTAGGCTCATCCAATAACAAAACAGACGTATCCTGGGCCAATGCCCTGGCCAATAATACTCGCTGCTGTTCACCCCCACTGATTTCAGCAAGTTTACGCTCAGCCAGATCTGCCACGCCTGTTTGATTCATCGCCCAGGAAACTCTTTCAAGATCAGTCTCTCCAGGATTTCCCAGAAATCCCAGATATGCTGTTCTTCCGAGCAGCACCGCTTGTTTTACTGTAAATGCGCCTCCAACATGTCTGGCCTGGGGCACAACAGCTAGAGTGCGTGCCCTTTGAACTGAGGAGTAAGAACTGATCTCTTGTTTATTTATCAGGACCTGGCCTGACTTTATTGCTAAAACACCACTCAGGACTTTAATCAGGGTTGATTTACCCGCGCCGTTTGGTCCCACCACTCCTAATATTTCACCGGCATTGACTTCAAGAGATATACCTTTTAGCGCTTCAACTTCGCCATAAGATGCGGATACAGATCGGATCTGGAGCACAGGATTGGTTGGAGTTGTTTTCACCAGAACACCTCCTTTTTCGCGCGGCGTAATATCCACAGGAAAAATGGGGCTCCTACCAGGGCTGTGACAATTCCTACAGGAAGATATCCTGGGGCCATGATGGTTCGCCCGATTATGTCAGAGATCAAAAGGGTTGCACTGCCGCCAATAATGGATAACGGAATTAACCTCTTGTAATCTCCTCCCCATACTAACCGAATAATATGCGGGACCACTAATCCTACAAAGCCAATCACTCCAGAAAAAGATACTGCGGCTGCTGTAGTCAATGATGCCGAAATGATAATAAAAAGTTTAACCCGCTCAACAGGTAATCCCAACTGCAGGGCTTGCTCTTCGCCAAATTGTAAAACGTTCAGGGAGTGGCCGCTTAGAATTAAGGAGATCATGCCCACAGTAAAATATGGCAGGGCAATAATGAGTGGGTCCCATCCAGTAACAGTTGATCCACCTAATAGAAAACTCATTGCCTGGAGAACCATTTGATCTGAGATCAACATCAGGAAGGATGTCAAAGCTGACGTAAACGATCCCAATGCAACCCCTGCAAGAATCAAAGTGGTTAACGGGACAATTTTTCCTACTTTTGCCAGTTGATACACAGCAGCAATAGTTATAAGGCTTCCCAGGAAGGCGCCTACTGGGATAAGGTATTTTCCTGCCTGGGGTATGGAAAGCACAATAATTGCGCCCAGGCCCGCTCCGGAGGCCACGCCAATCAGGTAAGGATCAGCCAGGGGGTTTCGGAACAAACCTTGAAAAGCAGCTCCGCTACCAGCTAAAGCCGCGCCAGTTAACGCCACCAATATCGTGTGCGGTAAACGAAGATCCCAAAGTATAGTTTCAAAATATCCCGGCCAATCCCCGGTTAGCTCAATTCCAGGGATTTTGCCGGCCAGAATACTGAGAGCATTGCCCGGGGGGATAGTAACAGCTCCCAGGGCGATGCTCAATACAAAAGTTATTCCCAACAAGGTGGATACGACCAGGTACGCACGCTTATTCATTATTTATTTAAAGATCTCCGGATGCAGTATCTCGGCTACCTGTTCGAATCCATCAATAAGACGAGGTCCCGGAACACTGAGGATAAATGGATCAAAGGGATAGACATTTCCATCTACAACCGCCTCAATTTCTGCCCAACCTGCTCTTTCTGCCAAGCTTTCAGGTGTGATGCCATACAAAGCATCAGCAAGCAGAATAAAGGCCGGATTTTGGGCTATCAGTGCCTCTGAGCTGATCTGAACCCATTCTCCGGTCAGGCTGTCTCCCAGATTCAGGCCTTTCGCCTGTCCGATTACATAGGAAATAAAGGTGTCTGCCCCGGGGGTCCAAGGATTGGAAGGGTCAGAAGCATCCAACTCATAAAATACCAGCGGCATCTTTTCAACATTCTGGAGTTTTTCTGAAAGTCCCTCCACTCGAATGATCAATGATTCAACCAGCGCGGCTGCTTGATCTTCCATTCCGGCGAGATAAGCAATATCTTTGATGTTCTCGTATAACCCTTCAAAACTATCCGGGTTCGCCTGCCAATATACAGTCAAGCCCAGTTCTCTTAACTCGGCAATAGCCTCGGCAGAGTAGATTTCTCCTGCCAGTATCAGATCAGGTTCCATAGCCAGGAAATCCTCAACAGGAATTCCATCCCACATCCCGCCAAGGTCTACAGCTTCCAGAGCTGCCTCAGGAAACATTGAGTTTGAGTCCCGGCCAATTAATTTGTCACCGGCACCAACACTATATAGAATTTCAGTTAAGGATGGTGAAATGGAAATTATTTTCTGGGCGGGTGCTTCCAAAACAATTTCAATTCCCAGATCATCGATAATGACAATCTTTTCTGGTTCTGGTTCAATTGTAGGTGCAGTCGTTGGGGGAATTTCAGTAGGGATTGGACTGGGCGCTTGGGGATTTTCAGTCACTTGAGCTGATGCACAAGCACCAGTCAGAATTGTCACTGCCAATAGAATTGAAATTATTGATATATATTTTATTTTCATTGTTCCTCATTATTTTATGATTTGTCAATATTAAATAAAAAATCCCTGTCTCTAACAGGGAAGGCATTTGTGTTATGGATTATCATTAACCATGTTCACACCTCCTTACCACGAGAGTATATTGAACGTTCAGCAAAGGCGGTCGACCTGGCTTATCGTTTCCAGTCTGGAAACGAATTACAGTTGCGGGTCAGCGTCTGAATTTCACAGACTTCGCCATTAAGCCTGAAAGTGCTTTTATTGGCACCTCTGCTGTTTTAGATTGTTAAACTGCAAGGTACATCTTAATCAGTAAATATTCTAATCGCATACTACTTTCTTGTCAATTATCCTGCAAGGAAAAACCTGGGATAAGCACTATCAGATAAGAGGTGTTACACTTCAACAGGACAGGATGGATCTTATAAGATCCCATATGAAATATGACCGAATATGATGTTATTGTGGTTGGCGCAGGTCCTGCCGGGATGATGGCTGCCGGACAGGCAGGCTTGCAGGGGCGCAGTACCCTTTTGATCGAGAAAATGGGTTCACCGGGGAGAAAATTATTACTGACCGGAAAAGGTCGCTGCAACCTGTCTAATACGGCCCCCATTGAAGAAACCCTGAGGCATTTTAATAAGGAAGGGCGATTTCTGAAAAACGCCTTTTATCGCTTCTATAATACTGAATTGCTTGATTTTTTTGATTCTCTTAATGTCCCAACTGTTATCCAGCGTGGCGGAAGGATTTTCCCCCTTACAGAAAGTTCCAAGGACGTTCTGTCTTCGTTATTGAGCTGGACGATTAAATCAGGTGTCGAGCTGCTGACAGAAACATCCGTTACAAAATTAATCATTGACGCTGGGAAGATCCAGGGCATTAAGACTTCCCGGGGTGTGTACTATGCCCCAAAAATAATTCTGGCCACAGGAGGTAAATCCTACCCTGGAACCGGGTCGACCGGTGATGGATTTGCTCTGGCTCGTCTCGCTGGTCATATAATCCAGCCTCTTCGCCCAGCCCTTGTTCCTCTTATTACTGCTGGTAAAACTGCCCGCCAGCTTCAAGGGCTCAGCCTTAAAAATATATCTCTCAGTGTCTGGACTAACAATAAGAAGATCGATCAATTATTCGGAGAGCTTTTATTCACCCATTTTGGTCTTTCTGGCCCGGTAGTGTTGTCACTGAGCAGGCAAATAGTAATTGAATTGGAACAGAATAATCCAGTCGAGGTCAGTATTGACCTCAAGCCTGCCCTGGATTTTCCTGTCCTGGATTCTCGTTTACTCCGTGATATCCAAAGCCTTGGGAAAAAACAATTCAGTTCCTTGCTGGAAGGGTTGCTTCCCAAAAAATTGATTCCCATTTGTTTGGACCAGATCGGGATTCCTCGAGAGATGAAGAACAGCCAGATTTCAAGCGCAGAACGTAACCAGCTTCTCTCTTGGTTAAAAGTTGATTTCAAATTTAATGTCACAGGGCATAAAGGGTTTGATCAGGCTATTATCACCGCTGGCGGGGTTAATACTTCTGAGATCGATCCCCGCACAATGGAATCCAAAATTACTTCGGGATTATATTTTGCCGGAGAAATCATTAATATTGATGCCGACACAGGAGGTTACAACCTTCAGGCAGCCTTTTCCACAGGTTGGGCAGCAGGGAAATCGGCTGGCGAGGGATGACCTCCGAGATCCGCAAGGCGTCCATCGAGAGAAAATCACTGCGAAACCTCCGAGGTCTAACCATGCTCGGAGGCCATGGCCCTGTGTTATGATGACGTTATGCCAAAGCCAAGAAGAAGGTCCGAAGTTGTTCAAACGTTCCGATATTTTACCGGGATTGCGATGGCTTATTTTGCATCGTTGTCCCTTATTACGGCACTCCAAACTGGACAGATCGTAAACCTCTCCCAAATTCAGTCTTATGTTAATCTAGCGATCAATGGAGTCTTGTTTGGATATCTCTCCTGGACCTGGCTTGAAAAGAAACTTGAACGCCTTTATCTTCCAATCGCACTGGTTTCTGCGACTGTTGTACCCTTGTTCAGCAATCTCATTTACTTCGCCAGCCCCCAAGAATCAGCTCAACTTACCATTACAAGGAGTTGGCTTCTTTTTCCGATATTGATCGTTCCTCTGGTTTTAATTGCCTGGCAGTACCGGTTCAGAATTGTTGTGGGCTTTATATTCATAACTTCTGTGATCGAACTTACTATCCTTTTTTCAAGGGTAGAGACTATTAATTTCGAAACCTTGCCAATTCTGGGTGTTCCGCTAATTAGAGCGTTTGCTTTTGGAACGATCGGACATATTGTTACACGACTGATCACCATCCAGCGTAAACAGCAAAGAAAATTACTTGAAGTAAATTTAAAGTTAAGTGAGCATGCCGATGCCCTGGAACAATTGGCAACCAGCCGGGAACGTAACCGATTGGCAAGGGAGCTTCATGACACCCTGGCCCATACTCTAAGCGGGCTCACAGTAAATTTGGAAGCCATTAAAATCATGCTGGGACCTGATCATACTCAGATCAAAACCCGGATCGATCATGCCCTTGATAATACCCGGACCGGGCTAACTGATACTCGCAGAGCTTTGCGGGACCTGAGGGCAAAACAAGTAGAAGATCTGGGCCTGGCGCTTGCGCTTGAAAACCTGGCAGAGGGTGCTTCAAGTCGTGGTAATTTCGACATCCAGGTTACAGTTCCCGATATAATGCCAGATATTCCGATCAAAATTGAACAAAATTATTACCGAATCGCCCAAGAATCACTGGAAAATATCGTCAAATATGCTGAAGCAGGAAGGGTGTTTCTGACCTTAGGTATTGTTGATCATGTATTGAGATTATTGATTGAAGACGACGGGATTGGTTTTGACACGAGTATTGAAAATACACCAGATACACTGGGAATCCAGGGAATGTTTGAAAGAGCAGCTGAGTGTGGTGGAAATATTCAACTAAACAGCACTGTCGGCCGGGGAACCATCATCAGCCTTTCTACGGAGCTGCAAAATGTACAAAATAGTAATATGTGATGATCAGAAAATTGTTTGTGAGGGTTTACAAACTATCATTAACGCAGATCCCGAGCTGGAGGTTGTGGGCACAGCATATGATGGTGAGGAGGTGCTCAACCTCATTTCGTCAACTCACCCGGATCTGGTCTTAATGGATCTAAAAATGCCTAAAATGAATGGTGTTTTGGCAACTAGAAAAATCAAAGAAGATCACAACGATATATATGTTTTGGTTCTGACTACATACGATGATGATGAATGGATTTTTGACGCAATCCGCAGCGGCGCAGCTGGATACCTTCTAAAAGACACTCCGCCAACTGAACTTATCCGGTCAATAAAAGGGACCCTGGAAGGAATGTCATTCATTGATCCGCAGGTTGCCGGCAAATTACTATCTGAGTACGCTGATAACTTTGGAAAGTCCCAACCACCATCTCACTATACATTCACTGAAAGAGAGAGGGATATTCTGGGGTTATTGTCTAATGGATATTCTAACGCTGAGATAGCAGATAAGTTATTCTTAGCAGAAGGCACAGTCAGGAATTACACCAGTGTGCTGCTCAAGAAACTAGGGGTTTCTGACCGGACCCAGGCAGCCATTCTGGCAATCCGTTACAGATTAGTACCCCCCAAGTACAAGGAGGATTAGACTTCCGGTTCACCAGCTCCAATTAAATCTCGATACAGATGCAGCACCCGGTCCAAAATATTTTCCCATCTATATTTTTTAGCAAATGCAAAAGCATCATGGCCCATGCGGTAGCGCAGAGCTTTATCGTTTAACAAGCCCTCAATCCGCTGGCTAAGAGCAACAGGATCATCAACCGGTACATGGTATCCAGTGACCCCATCTTCCACCAGTTGGATCAACCCCCCCACCATGGATGCAATTACAGGCGTTCCGCAGGCCATTGATTCTAGGGCAACCATGCCAAAAGACTCGTAATGTGAAGGCATGATCACTACCTCCGCCGCAGAATAGTAATACGGCAGGGAGTCCTGGCTGCGTTTTCCAAGGAATGTCACCAGATCCTGCAGTCGATACTCATCCCTGAGTTGACTGAGTAATTTCATTTCTTCTGACTCGTTTCCGTGTTCATCTTCCAGCTCACCGCCGATTACTGCCAGGTAGAGATTTTCTTCCACCCCGCCATTATCATTTAAATGACATATTGCCTTAAGCAAAGTTTTAATTCCCTTCAGCGGTTCAATCCGCCCTACAAATAAAAGCATGCGCTGGTCAAGAGGAATCCCTACGTACTCTTTGGATTCGTCCGGGGGAATGGGATAAAAACGAGACAGATCAACTCCGGGAGGAATAATTTCAATCTTTTCAGGATCTGCACCATAGAGCCCTTCAATTTGTTCCTTCTCGATTGAAGTTGAAACTACGATCTTATCGGCAATCATAATTGCCTTGTTTTCTCCCCTGATACGGTATTCACCCTCGGCTTCTTCAGTGTTTTGAGCAATTTGCTGTTTAAGTTTTCCCAGAGTGTGGAACATCTGTATCACAGGCACATTCCAACTTTCTTTAAGTTTTTCAGCGGCCAAACCAGACATCCAATAATGGCTGTGGATCAGGTCGTATTTAAGATTTTTTTTATTAGCAAATTCCAGGATCCCATCAGCGAATTCAGGAATGAAACAGGCCAATTCCTCTTTTGGCAGAGGATGTTCAGGACCAGCCGGAATATGTGCTACCCTGTTTCCAAATCCCAGATCATGAAGAACGTGGGGCACATGTTCATCCTGGGATCTTGTAAACACATCCAGCTGGATCCCTTCTCTTCCGAGAAACAGAGCTAGATCACGCACATATACATTCATCCCTCCAGCGTCTTTTCCACCCAGAGTCGCCAGGGGGCAAGTATGATATGAAAGCAATGCTACACGCAAATGTTCCTCCTGAAATCTTGAATTAATTTGAAATATTTTGCTCTAGCCAAGCCGTTCCTTTTCACCCAAGTATCATAGCTGGTATAATTTCAGCCGTCAACTAACTCATTTGTATGCCACCGTAGCTCAAGGGTAGAGCAATCGCTTCGTAAGCGATAGGTTATGGGTTCAATTCCCATCGGTGGCTCTTATTATTTAAGGCAGCTTGTTCATTAATCTCTGTTCATTATAAGCAATAATGAGATGAATCTATTATTAAACAGTTGACGCGATTTCCTGATTTGGATATAGTAATACAAGAGGAATCGCAGAACATAATGTCAACCCTGGACAGAATTCTTGTTTCGCTGTCCCAAAGGAGCATTAGATGTCAGAAGAACAAGCCCCACTCGAATATACTTCCTCAGGCAAACTAAAAGCAGCTCACTACAACCGTGAACTGGCGAGGCTCCAGCAAGAACTGGTAAAGCTGCATTATTGGATTAAGGAACAGGGATTAAAAGTTTGTGTGATATTTGAAGGCCGAGATGCTGCCGGAAAAGGCGGAGTCATCAAACGCATCACTCAGAGACTTAATCCCCGTATTGCGCGCGTGGTAGCACTTGCAACTCCATCAGACAGAGAAAAACAACAATGGTATTTTCAACGATATGTCCCTCACCTGCCATCGGCAGGGGAAATGGTCTCTATTTGACCGCAGCTGGTACAACAGAGCCGGTGTAGAAAGAGTGATGGGTTTTTGCACAGACGATGAATACCGCGATTTTATGCGCACTTGCCCTGAATTTGAACGAATGCTGGTACGTTCGGGAATAAAATTGATCAAATACTGGTTTTCAGTCAGCGACGAAGAACAGGAACGGCGGTTCCGGATTCGCAATACGGACCCATCCAGACGCTGGAAATTGAGCCCGATGGACCTGGAATCCCGTTCTCGCTGGGTTGAATATTCCCGGGCGAAAGATGCCATGTTCATGTATACTGACACAGAAAAAGCCCCCTGGTATGTGGTGGATGCCAACATCAAACGCCATGCCAGGTTGAACTGCATCAGCCATTTTCTGAGTTTAATTGATTATGAAGATCTCACCCCAGATCCCATTAAGCTTCCTCCCCGGCAGCAGGACCCTGGTTATAAACGGCCTCCAATAACCAGCCAAAAATGGGTCCCCGCAGTATACGGTGTAAACTCTTATGTTGAATCCTGATAATTGATCCGATTTTCCGAGATAGAAAATGACCCTTACAATCCGTGCCTATCATGATGATGATTGGCCGCTTATTTGCCAGATTCACGACCTTGCCCGACCGGATGAACTGCGCGGTTCCTGTGATCCACGGGCCTTTGTTCCCATCGAAAAAGACCAGGAGGTTGAACACCTTCGGTTATGTCAAAAACAAGTCGCGATCATGAATGGCCAGATCGTCGGTTTTGTAGGCATCCATGAGGGTTACTTAGGCTGGTTATATGTCCACCCTGATCACTACGGCATGGGAATTGGTCGCAAACTTCTTCAAACTGGCTTAAAACTCATCAATGGCAATGCCTGGACCATTGTCCTGGCGGGGAACACACGTGCAATTGATCTTTACCAAAGTGAGGGTTTCAGCGAGATAAATAGGTACGAGAGCGATAATGCTGGATACGCTTGTACTTGTATTCGCCTTGAAACAATAAACTGATCTCTTCCTGATCCTGTTCCAAGTTTAATCCGCCTTGCCAGATCCCCTCGGGCGAATTTTCGATGTCATCATGCCCGATAACATCAATATGCATCCCAGAATAATCCGTGTTGAGAGCAATTCCCCCAGTATCAACCACCCAAAAAATACAGCAAACACCGATTCCAGGCTGAGAATAATAGCAGCGTGGCTGGGTTTGGCATTACGTTGGGCAACTATCTGCAGAGTATAGGCAATGCCAATTGAAATGACTCCCCCATATAAGATTGGCATTACAGCTGAAATAACCTGGGAACTAACAAAGGGCTCTCTGGCGAAACCAACCGCAAAACTTATCATAGATGTGAAAATCGATTGTACAAATGAGAGCTGGATCGGATCAACCTTGAGAGAAAAACGGGCTATGAATTGAACATGTAATGCTCAGAAAAATGACCCGATCAATACCAAGCCATCACCAGAGGCGATTTTTAGTCCTTCGGTAGCACTGAGAAGATACAATCCAATGACGGCCAGTACTGCCCCTACCCAGATACTAATTGGAGCTTTATCCCCCCAAAAAATACCCAGGATGGTAACAATGATCACATATAATCCTGTGATAAATCCAGCTTTGCCTGCTGATGTATAAACTAAACCAAACTGCTGAAATGTTGCTCCGAAAAATAACAACAATCCCGCTGCGCATCCAATTAACATGGTTTGTTTAATGTTTGCGGTGGTATTATCATCTCTCTTACTCCGCAAAATTATCACCGGGAGCAAAGTTAGTCCACCAATTAGAAACCTGAAACCATTGAATATAAAGGGGCTGATATGCTGCATTCCAAGACGCTGGGCAACAAATCCCCCACCCCAGATGACAGCGGTGAGCAGTAATAAATAATTAGCCTGGATTGATTTTGATTTAATGTTTTCTACTATTTTCTTTTACGATAATGTTACCCAGTATACCGCAAGAACAAATTCCTACTGGATTAACAATTCACTGTATTTTCGGTGTCAGGTTTTTTTAGCGTATACTTTTCCATAAGTATCTGAGGGTGACAAACCAGGGAGAAAGTTATGACAGTAATTGATCAAATACATCAACATCGTTCAATTCGTAAATATAAACCGGATCCTATCCCCGATGGAATCCTGTCTGAGATTCTTGAAGCGGGAATGCGCACGTCCTCATCTGGTAATATGCAAACCTATTCTATAGTGGTCTCCAGGGATCCTGCTATGAAAGAGAAGCTTCTGGAACCCCACATGGGGCAGAGTATGGTTGTGGATGCACCTGTTTTTCTAACTTTTTGCGCAGATTTCCATAGAATGCGCCGCTGGCTGAAACTAAGCCAGGCTCCAGACAATTTTGATAATTATTTTAGTTTTATGATCGGGGCGATTGATGCTATCCTGGTCTCTCAAACTGTTGCACTGGCTGCTGAATCAAAAGGGCTGGGCCTTTGTTATGTTGGCAGCACTCTTGCCAATGCAGATCAAATCGGGGATATCCTTGATCTACCTCCCAATGTTGTCCCGGTTGTAGGTTTTTCCCTGGGATATCCTGCAGAACAACCGGCTCTTCGAGACCGGCTTCCTGCTTCTGGTTTAATCCACTGGGAACGTTATCAGCATTACACGGACAACACTATCCTGGATATATATAGAGATCGTGAAATCAAAGGTTGGGATCGTTATATGAAGTCCAAGTGGTTAAGAGATCAGGCAGAAAACAGCGGGGTGGAAAACCTGGCCCAGTTGTACACCATTGTGAAATACACCCAAGATAGTCATCAGGAATTTTCAAACTCATTTCTTCAATATCTTTCTATCCAGGAGTTCATGAACAATCTCTCCGAATAGCAAGGGCAGATCAAATCCCACTGAATGGTACAATGACACCATTGGTATCCGGAGAATATATATAAGGGGGCAAGAGACATCAAGACGGCTGGATAGCAGGAGGATGATATGAATCGACTAAATGATAAAAAAATCGCAATTATCGGTTGTGGAAACATGGCTGGAGCTATGATCGGTGCTCTACTCCGCAAGGAGGAATTAACACCTGGGCAAATTACAGCAAGTGATCCATTCCAAGAGCAACTTGACAAGATCTCTCAAAAATATTCTGTAGAGGTAACTAATAAAAACGCGGATGCTGTAAACTCCGCAGATATTGTTATCCTGTCAGTCAAACCACAAGTACTTCCTGCAGTTCTCGAAGAGTTAAAAGGGAAAATCCCTTCTGGGAGTCTGGTATTTTCTATTGTCGCTGGCATGCCTATTTCCAAGATCAAGAAGGGATTAGCGCACAAAGCTGTCATCAGATCAATGCCCAACACGCCCGCCCAGATCAGTGCGGGCATGACAGTCTGGACAGCATCAGGCGCTGTCACAGAGGAACAGCGAACGGATGCAACGGTGATCCTGGAAGCCATGGGCACTGAGTTATTTGTTGAACATGAAGATACTCTAAATATGGCAACAGCAGTAAGCGGAACCGGTCCAACTTATGTATTTTTACTGGCAGAGTCCTGGTAGACGCCGCGGTTCACCTGGGTTTTTCCAGACGAGACGCCCGATTAATTGTGCTGGAAACTATAAAGGGTTCGGTTGATTTTGCCCAGCAGTCTGACTTGCATCTGGCGCAACTCAGAAATATGGTCACGTCTCCGGGTGGGACCAGCGCCGAGGCCATCTACCAGCTCGAAAAAGGCGGCCTCCGTACGATCGTATCAAAAGCTGTCTGGGCTGCTTACCAGAAAAGCCAGCTTTTAGGCAAAAAGGCTGAGGACCCGCCGGATTCTCCCCTGCAGGTCGAGAGCTAAATTTATATAATTCTCAGAATATCTTATCTGCGCTTTTTCTTCCTGCTGGCCGCCCCGCCGCCGCTTCCGCCAAAGGTAATTGATGCTCCCATAAGGAATCCGAAGGTATACCATCCTCCGTTATTATGGACTTCGTACACATAGACAGATTTTGAGAATAATGAAATGATGAACGTGACGGGGGAAATCAATCCATGCCAAATTCCTTTCCAGAATCCTGCCACTTCCCCATCCTCGTCAGGTGTATTGCGAAGTTCATTTGGGCCTGCTGCGCAGGCACTCAGTAATACCATGATGCTCATCAAAATAATAACAAAGGTTATTCTTCTCATAGCTATTATCTCCTAATTCTAAAAGCAATATACGTTAAAAATTAGATCCGGTCGTATCTAATCAGACCAATGATCGAAAATAAAACTGATATTCAGCTGCTAGTGAACTACCTTCAAGTATAATACATCTTAGATGACAACAAAACACTCCTCTCTCGTGATCGGTATCGCCGGTGGAACAGGATCCGGAAAAACTACAATTGCTGACTACATACTAAAAACAGTGGGAGCAGAAAAGATCGCTTTTTTCCCTCATGACGCATATTATCGAGAATTGCATGGACTCTCTCAGGAAGAACGTTCCCAGGTAAATTTTGATCATCCATCCTCCCTGGAAACCGAACTTCTGATTGACCATATTAACCAGCTGAGAAATGGAGAATCGATTGATCTCCCAACATACGATTTCACAAACCACTGCCGGACAGGAGAAACCAAAATTATCAAACCTCAGCCGATCCTGATGGTGGAGGGTATCTTGATTCTGGCTGAACCTGATCTAAGAGAGTTATGTGACCTGAAGATATATGTTGACACGGATGCGGATATCCGTTTTATAAGACGCCTGAAGAGGGATATCGAAGAGCGCGGCCGCACTACTCAAAGTGTGATCAAACAGTATCTGGAAACAGTTCGCCCGATGCATTTGGAATTTGTTGAGCCATCCAAGCGTTATGCAAATGTGATTATTCCAGAGGGAGGATATAACCACGTTGCCCTGGATTTAATAGTAGCCCGGATTGACTCAATGCTTCAGGAGTAATCGGTATGACTGACATCCAGAACATAGATCTCTATCTTGAATCCCAGCTCGAAGCAAGTCTTTCTGAACTAAAAACATTTTGCTCACAACCTAGTATTGCGGCCCAAAACATAGGCATGGATGAGTCTTCCCAGATGGTATTGACCATGCTGGAATCCAGAGGGTTTTCCGGCAAGATCTACAAGACTGAAGGGTATCCCGTAGTGGTTGCTGAGCGTAAAGGGCTGATTGATAAAACTCTTTTATTTTATAACCATTACGATGTCCAGCCCCCTGAACCGCTTGACCTTTGGACCTCACCTCCTTTTGAACCCCAGGAACGGGATGGAAAAGTGTTTGGCAGGGGCATCAGTGATGACAAAGGCCATTTCACAAGCCGCCTCTTGGCTATAGATGCCCTATTACATGAATACGGAGAATTGCCCTGTAATATAAAATTCATCCTTGAAGGCGAGGAGGAAATTGGCAGCGTTCATCTCCCGGAGTTTATAAAAAAACATCAGGATCTATTGAGCGCTGATGCCTGCATCTGGGAGTTTGGCGGTGTTGATCACAGGGATGTTCCAATGCAATATCTAGGTCTTAGGGGCATATGTTATGTAGAATTATCAGTGAAATCTGCTCAGATGGATGTTCACTCGGGTTTGGGCGGATCGATCTTCCCCAATGCAGCCTGGAGATTAGTCTGGGCATTAAATTCACTGAAAGACTCCCAGGAGAATATTCTCCTGCCCGGTTTTTACGACGATGTAGTACCACCCACGACCAGGGATATTGCAATGCTTGCCGCACTACCTCCAGTGGCAGAAGAATACAGGTCCAGGTACGGCATTAATGAATTCCTCAAAGATTATCCAGATGAAACAGCGTTAAAGCTTGCCAGCATATTTGAACCGACCTGCACCATATGTGGCTTAACGTCAGGTTACCAGGGCAAAGGATCAAAAACAGTGCTTCCTGCCCAAGCCTCAGCTAAAGTGGATTTTAGGTTAGTTCCCGATCAAACACCCCGGAAGGTCCTGGAACAATTGCGAAGGCATCTTGATGAAGAAGGATTTTCTGACATTAAAATTGAATTTTTAGGGGGAGAACCAGCCGCCCGGACAGATCCTGATCACCCATTTGTAAAAATGGTTGTTGAAACTTCCACAGAAGCCTTTGGGCAGCAAATGGAACTGGTTCCAATGGTGGGAGGTTCTGGACCAAATTACGAGTTTGTCCACACATTAAAACTGCCAGTTGTTACAACCGGGATTGGATACCCAGGCGGCAATGCCCATGCGCCAGATGAGAATATCAGAATCGACCTCTATCTGAAGGGCGCCAAACATGTCGCAAGGATAATCCTGGCATTTGGGCAATCATAAAATATTATTTGATTAGATGATAGTCAAAATCAGGCAGAAAATCTTGTCCTGATACAGGAAAAGTATGTCAAAAAAAACCTTGGTAGCGCTTGATATAGAAACAACAGGTCTTGACGCTAAAAATGATCGGATCATCGAAATTGGCGCAGTCCGTTTTTCAAACTCTGGCAACCAGGAAGAATTCTCCACTCTGGTAAACCCCGGCGTCAAGATCCCCCGCTTTATAACAGAACTAACAGGGATCAGTGACGCTATGGTACGAGGGGAGAAGATCCCTTTCATTGAAGATGCCATTAATCAGTTAATTGATTTTGTTGGAGATGCACCTGTTATCGGACATAATGTCAAATTTGATCTGTCTTTCCTTCGAGCTGCAGGCGCTCTTAAAAAGAACCAATCTATTGATACCTATGAAATGGCGGCAGTGGTCCTGCCTTCCGAGGGGCGGTATAACTTAAGGGCACTAGGACAGGTTCTTGAAGTCCCTATGAAAGCTACCCATCGAGCTCTGGATGATACCAGGGTGACCAAGGTTATTTATCAGCGAATGTATCGGAAGATCCTGGATCTTCCTCTCCCCCTGTTGGGTGAGATCGTCAGGTTGAGCAAGAATACGGGTTGGGGCGGAACCCTTCCGTTTACCTGGGCGCTTCAGGAAAAAGGATCCGGGAAAAACATTGAGGCATATCAAAATCCCATCTTAACACAACCTCCTCCCAACGAGCTTGATCCACTCCAGCCGGCAGCTTCCCTGAAGAAACTCGATCTTGAAGAAGTCTCTGCCATCCTGGAACCGGGGGGGGCTTTTCAAAAATCATTCCCCGAATACGAGCACCGTTCAGAGCAAGTAGAGATGCTCCGGTCAACTGCCCGGGCAATCTCTGATGGGAGACATTACTTGATAGAAGCTGGCACAGGAATTGGAAAATCCCTGGCATATTTAATTCCTGCGGCATTATGGGCCACAAAGAATCAACAACGGGTTGTCATTTCAACCAATACCATCAATCTTCAGGATCAATTGATCAGCAAAGACATTCCCCTGCTCTTGGAAACTCTTGATCTCAATTGTCGGGCATCGGTCTTGAAAGGCAGATCGAATTACCTTTGCCCTCATCACCTCGAAACACTGAGGAAAAGCAAACCAAAAAATCCGGATGAAATGCGAGTGGTTGGGAAAATCCTGGTCTGGTTGGAAACCAGCCAAACCGGTGATAGAGGTGAGATTAACCTAAATGGTCCCAGAGAGCGCAGAATCTGGAATCGAGTATCTGCAGAACACGAAGATTGTTCTACTGAAGGCTGCCTGAAGAGAACCGGAGGTCGCTGCCCCTTTTACCGCGCCAGGCAGGGTGCCCACTCTTCCCACCTGATCATTGTCAATCACGCCCTCTTGTTGGCAGATGTAGCAACTGGAAATCGGGTCCTTCCAGAATATGACACCCTGATTATCGATGAAGCCCACCATCTTGAAAACGCGACAACGAGTGCCTTAAGTTTTTACACATCTCAATCCTTACTTAGAAGATCTTTACGGGTTCTCGGGGATGAAAAGAAAGGCATATTGAAGTGGATTATCGCCCTCGGCGAAGAAACGTTATCTCCTGCTGACAATGCTGCCCTCAATCAATTAGTACAATCAATCATTTCCCGGTCCTTCAAATCAGAAAGCAGGATGGATGAGGTGTTCCGGATCATGCAGGGATTCCTGCATCGCTCTCGGGGAGGAAGACCACAAAGCCGATATACCCAACAATTGCGTATCATGCCGGCTACCCGCCTCCAGCCTGACTGGGATGAAATTGAGGTTGGATGGGACCAAGCCCGCCAATCACTTCATGGACTTCTGGAAGATATTCAGAAACTCTGGGAAACCATCAGCGGGATTTTAAAATCCAAGGAAACTGATGAAAGTAAGTTCGAAGCGATCCTCAATGATCTCCGGGAAATTTCCAGGGAATTATTTGAAATGTATGAAAATATCGATAACCTGGTATTTCAACCAGATCCCAATATGATTTACTGGATCGAATCCCCACCCCAAAATCCTGCGATTGCTATCCAGGCTGCTCCACTGCATATTGGTAATCTCATGGAGCAGTATATCTGGTTTGAAAAAAGATCTGTTATTTTAACCTCGGCAACACTCACAACAGCAGGTAGTTTCGATTACATCCGCGACCGGCTGCAGGCGGATGATGCCGAAGAATTGGCCTTAGGATCCCCTTTTGATTATCAGAATGCTACGTTACTCTACCTTGTGGAAGACATACCGGAACCTACAGATTTTAAGGGTCATCAGCTATATATTAATAAAGGATTGATCGATTTATGCAAAGAGATAGGTGGCCGGACAATGGTTTTATTTACATCCTATAGCCAGCTGCAAAAAACTGCCAATGCTATCACCGGGCCATTAGCACAAGAAGGGATCATTGTATATGAACAAGGCAGCGGACCAAGCCCTCATACATTGTTAAAAAGCTTCCGGCAAGCTGAACAAGCTGTGCTGCTGGGAACACGGGCGTTCTGGGAAGGAGTTGATATTCCAGGGCAGGATCTCTCTGTTCTGGTTATCGCCAAACTTCCATTTCAGGTCCCTTCTGACCCAATTGTCTCTGCCAGGTCAGAAACCTACCAGGATTCTTTCCAAGAGTATATGCTGCCGGAAGCAATTCTTAGCTTCAGACAGGGTTTTGGCCGATTGATCCGGACCAAACAGGACGTAGGGGTGGTGGCGATATTCGATAAACGATTAATCACTAAAAGTTATGGCCCCCTGTTTTTGAGCTCATTACCAAATTGCACTATTCAACATGGTTTTCTCTCAGACCTGCCAAAGACTGCCAGCCGTTGGTTGAATATTTGATCTTTTATCTTTCCCCGCTTGAAATCATCCTCTTTCTTTGCTATATTGAGATTAGAGGCGGCCCAAGAATCTTCATAACCAATCCAATTTCTGAAATGATCATCCGGCACAAAAACCAAGCCTGCCTGGGCAGTATGCCGTCTCACTATCAGTCCAAGCCAATCTGGAATTTCTTTTTTCCTAGAGGAGGTGTCGTATGGCTAGATATAAAGATACTCTCTGGTGTGACGGGTGCGGGATCGAAGTTTGTTGGGAGCCGGTGGAGAAAAATCGCCTGTTCTTCTGCTGCCAAAACTGCCTGATGGTGAAAAGTGCGAATGCGGGGTCTATGAAGAGGTTTACCAACTAGAGGATCAAGCGATCACATTGGATGTGCAATCGACAATCCACTAAGGATATGAGGGCTGCTCAGCCCAACAATAAATCTTCTCCCAAAATGATCATTCATCTCTGACAGAATTAGCCAGATCAACCATCAGAGGTTTCTTCATCTTGAGTATCGCTATCATTGTCCTGATCAGAACTCTCTTCTCCTAGCTCACCTGAAACCACGTCAGAGACTTCTTCAACCTCTACCTCAGATTCACTCACGTCAGATACATCCACATCTGGAATCGATCCGTCTTCGATCTCAACTTGTTCCTCTTGGTCAGCGTCAAGACGATCGCCTTCAAGAGCCTCTTCCAGGTTCATCATCCATTCCATTTGTTCAGAGACAGGGACCCTTCGCATACTGAGTGAAACTCGTTCCCGTTTGGGATCAATGCCCATGATCTTTACAAGCACAGGATCACCTTTTCTTACTGCTGATTTTGGATCTTCAATATTAAGGTATCCAATTTCGCTGATATGGACCAGGCCTTGTAAACCTTCCTGGATTTCCACGAAGGCGCCAAACTCGAGGACAGAAACAACTTTTCCTTCAACAAGATCGCCAATGTGATACTTTTCAGCCAATTCCAACCAGGGGTTTGGAAGCAATATTTTCCGACTGAGACTAACCCTTCCCTTGTCTTTATCCACGCCGACTACTTTAACTTCAATTTCATCACCTATTTTAAACAACTTTGAAAGATCAGTTAATCGTTCCCATCCAATCTCGGATTTGTGAACCAACCCGTCAACGCCTTCCAGGTCGACAAATATACCAAAATCGACCACGTTTACTATTCTGGATTTATATTCTGCTCCAACTTCAATTTCATTGATTCTCCTTTGGCGTTGATCTTTTTGAGCAGTCCGGGCTGAAAACACCAATCGTTGTTCTTTCGGGTTGATTTCAATTATTTTTACTTTAAGAATTTTCCCAATTAACTCTGATTTTATCTCAGCGGCTTTTTGTGTGCTGGTACCCCGGCGGATTGAAGGAATATGGGAATTCGGTATAAATCCCCGGATATTTTCATACGCAACAAGCAATCCACCTCTGTTTTGGTCAACCACTTCTAATTCCAGTAAATCGTCAGCTTCCGCAAGTTGTTCGACTTTCAACCAGGTCTTATGAGCCAGACCTTTACTTAATGAAACTAGCAGATCGTCATCACCCATTGGGGTTCTAATAACACTTACATATATTTCATCCCCAACAGAAAGTTTCTCTCTGTATTCTGGATCAATTCTATCCAGATCCTGCGAGGGAATGATCGCGTCTCTTTTAAATCCCACATCAATTAAAATCGAACTTTCCTGAAGGTCAAGAATCTTACCTTTAAGTATCTCTCCTTGTTTGGGTTTATCTATATCATAGTGCTCAACAAAATCATGGAACCATTCAGGCTGATCTGCTCCATTACCGTCTTCCGGGGATGGTTGATTTTGTATTATTTCCGGGTTTCGATTCTCTTTCTCCATGGCTTTCTTGAATTTCTCCTGATCTATGTTGTCCCCCGGATATAAATTCTATATAATAATTGTGCTAACTGGAGGTAATTGAGGCAGCAGCACATTCCAGTCAACCGGAACGCAATATGCAAAGGTACTTTTAGATTATGACAAATTTAAGAATTTTTGTCAAATATACTATTTTCTCAAGGATTAAATTCGTACCCCACCCCCCCATTTATTAAGGATTATTCTCGGTTTTTTTGGATCAGTCTCAATTTTATCTCTCAGCCTTCTCACATGAACAAATAAACCTTGTCTTGAACCTTTTTCAGGACCTTCCCAAACCCTGTCTAGAAGTTGGTCATAGGTCATAATTTGTTTACCCTGTCGAGTCATATAAACGAGTAAATTATATTCAATTGGAGTGAGATGGACAGGATTCCCTTTTCTCCACACCTGCCCCGATGAGTAATCAATTCGGATATCACCTGAGTGATAAATATCTGGAATGGTCCCTTGGGTGGATCCTTCGCTCCTTCTGATTATTGATCTCAGTCGGAGAATTAACTCCTCAATCAAAAATGGTTTGGTCAAGTAATCGTCAACTCCTGCTTGAAATGCTTGGACAAGATCGTCAGATCTGCTGCTGGAACTCAACATGATTATTGGAACAGCTGACCAGCGGCGGATACCCTGGGCAAGAAGAACGCCATTCATCCCCGGCAAATTTTTGGCTGCAAGGACTGCAACAGGGTTTATCCTTTGAACCATATCCAGGGCAGTATTCCCCTCAATTGCGAGGTCAACCCTATAACCCTCTTTGCTGAGAGCTTCTTGAATTGAAAGCTGGTATTCAGATTGCGATTCAGCCAGCAATACTCTTCCGCTGCCCTGTCTATCTTTCTGTTCTGCCAAGCGTTTATTGGATCTCCCGCCTGATTCCAGATCTTTATGCAATGGCAGATTTATATTCACGCTTATACCTGTCCCTTGTTCTGCGGGGTGCCTTTTTACTCGAATAGTACCTCCCTGAGAGATAATGATGTTCTTGGCCAGCATCACAGTTGGAATGACAGGACGTTGCACATCTTCGTCTGTTTCTGATGAAAATCCTGGCAGCGGGAGTGTCCGACTGCTCTGCATGTTGATTTTGACACACAGGTCTTCGAGGGCGATGACAACATCCACCGGGTTATCTGCCTGAACATGCTTAGATATTTCATCCAGAAGGTATTCCAATGCCAGTTTTGTAATTACAGGGTCCACATGAACCGGTATGAATGGTTTTTCATGAGAGGCCGAGTCCTTAATATATAGGTCCAGATCCGGGTATTCCTGAACAATTTCTCGCATTAGTTCCCATAAATTTATCGATTCAGGGAAAAAGGACCGATCGTAAAGGATATTAATGAAATTTAATACTAAATCTAGTTTTTCATTTAAGGATATGATCTGGTCCCCCGTATCCAGTAAGAATTCCTCAATTAGCTTATCGTTCCAGGTTTTAATATTTCCTGTTAACGCCTGAAGATTTCCAGCTGCTGCTGCACTTATTTTTCGGGATTGCTGACAAAGATCTGCCAAAACACTCATCTGCTGTTTCAGTATTCGTTGATCCGCTGATAGGTCAACCAGAAATCCTCCAAATTTGTCTGTTCCTACCACAGAAGGATTTTCATATAAGAATATTTTATATAATTTACCAGGAAGGTCTTTGAATGAAATAATGAGAGACGGGTTTTCACTTATATTGAGACTATTTTCATTAAATTTTGCGCGGTAAAGACCTGGATTATCTGTGTTAGAAAATAATCTCTGAATAAACATCTGGTAAGATAAGATCCCTGCATCCTCTGCCGGGACTCCCAACATACCAGCCAGATGAGAATTTAATTTAACTTTGTTTTTGGCTGCATCCACATAAAAAATACCAACTGGTAAGTAAATTTCCGGTAGCAGCTCACCAGTATCAGCGGTAGTCAGGGGCGGGCTGTTCACACCCTGCCGAAGTGCATTATTGATGATATTTTGTTCAGAATCCATAAAATAATTCTAGCACAGTGAAAAACCTGGGTCAATGTAAGTAATTCGTAAGTTTTAGACAGTTATTAATATTGCATTGTAAGTTTTAAGCGGTATACTTGTGGGGTGATAGGCACAAGCGGAATCAACCGCTAAATTTGCTGAAGAGCAATTTTCAAAGAAATTTAGGCCACGAACCACGAACCATAAAGGGTGATGGGTAAAGCCTCGCCCTTTAAGTGTGAGTGCCGAAAAGAAAGGATGTGAGAAGTCTTGCCTGTAAAAGTTGAAATACGACCTAACGAATCGCAGAAGCAGATGATGAAGCGTTTTCGGAAAAAAGTTTCCCGGAGTGGTGTGCTGAGTACAGTACGCCGTAAAAGGTGGTTTGTTTCCAAAAGCGAATTGGCTCGAATTCAGCGGAAAAAAGCGATCCGACGGCGCAAACGCCGGACGGCAAATAAACGACGACAGAAGAAACAAGGCATTCGAACGTATTAAGCCTGGATAAACAATCCGGTACTCGGTCTTCAAGTGTATGACAATTTCAATTGTTGCTCAAAATGCCGAGAAGATAACAAAGAGGTAGTATGGCAAAAAAAGAGGAAAAACTGAGGATGGAAGGGACGGTTACCAAATCCCTGCCTGGAACACAGTTTTTAGTTGAATTGGAAAATGGACACGAGATATTGGCCTATCTCGCAGGAAAAATGCGCAAATATTATATCCGTGTTTTGCTTGGAGACCGCGTTACCGTGGAGTTGTCTACCTACGATCTCACCCGGGGCAGGATTGTTTATCGACACAAAAAAGGGCAGGCTCCTCCCCCATCATTATCATCAACTCCGCCAGAAACAGCGGAGGAAGAAAAAAGCGAATAAACCAAACGTTTCTTAAGTTGGATGATTGGAATTGGTATAAATACCTGAACCAGTACCAGATCCATTCATAATTTATCACCCATATCGTCCATTTGTCCTTTACTAAATTTTTCTATCCGTTTCGATAAAATATATGAGTAAAACAAATACCAACACATCCAAACCCGATAAGAAAACTTTATTAAATCCCATTCACGAACTCATAGAGCTAGGACATTCCCAGGGATACGTTACCTTTTCCAATATTCTCAACTATATTCCGGAAGCCAAAAAAGATGTTGCCAGTCTCGAAAAAGCCTTCGCATCCTTACTTAAAGAGGAAATCCCCTACCTCGAGGAAGACGACGAAGACGAAATTGAAGTCTTGTTTATCGAGCAAGGGGGAAACGGCAAACTTGATAGCGAAGACGACAATGAACGAGATGAGAAAATTGGAAATCGGCTTAACAGCATTGATACTAATGATTTGATTGAGCTGTATTTCAAGGAAGCTGCCAGCATTCCTTTACTCTCAAAAGATGAGGAAAAAGACCTTTCGAAACGCATTGAACGGGGCAGATTAGCCCGGAAAGAAATGGCTCGCGGTAATGTTCCTGAAGATCGCCATGATGAACTTCACAATATGATCGAGGATGAATGGATTGCCCTTGATCACTTGATCACAGCCAATTCCCGACTGGTCATCAGTGTAGCCAAAAAATATATGGGTCGGGGAGTACCTTTCCTTGATTTAATCCAGGAAGGTAATATTGGCCTGATGCGAGCAGCCAAAAAATTTGATTACTTGAGGGGATATAAATTTTCCACATACGCCACCTGGTGGATTCGCCAAGCAGTAACCAGGGCTATTGCAGACCAGGGAAGAACAATCAGAGTTCCCGTTCATATGGGCGATAAAATATCCAAGATGTTCAGAATGCAGAACGATCTGAAACAATCACTTGAGCGAGATCCTTCCATCGAAGAACTGGCGGAAGCGTTGGATGAAGCCCCAGAAAAAGTCCAATACATGATGAAAGTCGCCCGGCGACCCCTCTCTTTGGAAATGCCAACCACCAAGGAAGGCGACGCAGTCTTGGGTGATTTTGTGGAGGACTTAGAAACACCGCTGCCTGATGAAACCGCAACGAAACATCTGCTCAAAGAGCATTTAGAAGAAGTTATGGAAGCTCTCCCTTCCCGGGAGGTACGGATATTAAGACTTCGGTATGGCGTTCCTGACGGTAAAAGCCATACACTGCAAGAAGTTGGCGAGAAAGTTGGAGTATCCAGGGAAAGGGTTAGGCAAATCGAAGCCCAGGCTCTTCGCCGATTGCGGCAGCCCCGCATTCAGAGAATCCTGCGCGATTATCTGGAAAAAAGTAAGAATTCCTGAACAGCTGTGATACAATAGCTGGCTGGAATTTTTACTCCAGGTAGTTTACCCAATGGAGTAAAACATGGCAGAAGAACTTACTTCTTTCAGAAAAGGAGACTGGGTATCCCATCTCCACCATGGTGTTGGTCAGGTAGAGGGCAAGGAAAAGAAAATACTGGATGGAGAAACCAGGGAATACTATAAAGTTCAAACCCGTAACGGGGTCTACTGGATTCCCACCGATGACCTGGATCCTGAGCGTATTAGGCCGGTTGTGAGCGAGAAAAAACTTCAGATATCTATCGGTATCCTTGAATCCCCTCCAGACCTCATGGACAGCAAACATACAGTCCGTAAGAATCGCATAAACCAGGTTATAGAAGATGGTAATTTAGACGGTTTTTGTACCTTGATGAAGGACCTGCACGGAAAGAGAGCTGGAGGTAAATTAAATACTACAGAACAGAGGGCACACACGAATATCAAGAAAAAAATTGCCTCTGAATGGTCGGCAACCCGGGAAATATCACTCCAGGATGCCAACAAGGAAATCAATAAAATATTAAGGAGAATTAAACCTCCTGAAAAGCCGAAAAGAACCAGGAAAACAAAGGCAAAATGAGTATTTGCCAGGAGAAATATAGATATGGGCAAGAAAAAGATGAAAACACACCAATCAACTGCAAAACGCTTCCGGAAAACTGGCAGCGGAAAAATCCTTCGTACCAAAGGTCATCACGGACATTTCCGCAGGCGAAAATCGAGCCGTTCCATCAATGATATGAAGAAAATGCACGAAGTTGAATCCAGTGGTTTAAAGAAAAGGATCAAACGTTTGGTTCCCAATTTGGATCGCTAAAACTTCTCAAATGATAAAAAGCCGTTTCACTAGTTGGAACGGCTTTTTTTATAGGAACTCCTTTAATAATTCACTCTAATGAGAGGATTTCTATGAATGAAATCAAACAACCAGAATCAAATGAAAAAGCCACCCGCAAATCTGGGAAAAACAGCCTTCCCGGAATATTGCTGCGCCTTATTTTTACTGCATTTACCGGAATAATTGTCGGAATTTTTATTTATTACACTGCTTCCGGGTGGATCCCTTATCTGGATCAGCGCGTATTTCAACCCATCGATAATAATCAAGCTGAAATCCAGAATTTACAGGCTAGTCAAGAATCCCTGGAAAATCAAATCCATCTCCTGCAAACTAACGATATGTCAAATCAAGCCACCCTTGAATATTTGGAAATGGCAATCGCGCAGCTGGATAGAGATGATTTGGCCCTCCTGGCAACAGTTGAAATGGGCGTGGAATATTTACTCCAACAAACCCAGTCCATCGCCACCCTTGACGCTAAGTTGGGATCAACCGATAGGAATTTGTCCGCCCTTGCAACAGCCCAAATAAGGAGCGTAGATTTTCAGCAAAGATTAAGTTTGCTGAAAATATTGGATTTACTCACTCTGGCAAATCAATACCTGCTTCATGCAAATTTTGGTCAAGCTGAAAACCAGCTCATCCTCGCTAAAATAGAGCTTGAAACCCTTTTCATCCAAACTCCAGCTCATCAACAAACATTTATTCACGATCTGCTTAATTTAGTGGAGGGTGCTGTTGAGGATTTGCCCGAAAATCATTCTATAGCAGAAGACAAGATGCGATTAGCGATCCAGATAGCACTTCAAGGTTTTCCGGAATTTGACCTATCAGAGACACTGATACCAACTCCATACATAACGCCATCCTTGACTCCTACCCCACAATCTTGATAACCAGATTATTGCAGGATAGAGTATAAATAACGCCAGCGCGATTGACGCATTAACGATCATCAATATCCGAAATATTCGAGGTGACCTCACAGGAAGGTGATGCTTATGCCGGGAATACTTTGTGCTATTCGCGGAGGACCATCAAGTCAACCAACCATTAGCAAATCAATCCAACTTGCTCAAACTACAGGAGAAACTATCTATTTTCTCTACGTAGTCAATCTGGATTTCCTGACCCACTCAAGCAGCAGTAAAACCATTCCCATCTCCCAGGAAATAAGTGAGATGGGAGAGTTCATTCTCTTAAGTGCCCAGGAACAGGCTACTGAGGATGGAGTTGGTTCAGAAGGCGTGATCAAGGACGGCCAAGTTGTTGGAGGAGATCATCTCCTATTGTAAGGAACAGGATCCCCTTTATTTAGTCCTGGGTCGACCTGAAGAAGAAGGCGAAGATAATTTATTATCCAGGGAACGATTGCAGCTATTTGCGGATGGGCGGGCTATCGAATTTCCTATGGCTATTTCCTGCGCAAGGGTTTTCCTGCCTTGCTGATTACAGTTAGTTTGGCCTTATTATGGTTATTTATCCGTTTTTAACGGTTGAGCAGCTCGCGGCCAGAGATATCTAAAAAAGAATCAAGGCTTATGAAGATCAATGTAAGACAAAAGCTGCAATCCGATCTCTCTGATTGGATCCTGATGATAATCAGCTGGATAATTTACCTGGTAGGATTATTCTATTTCGCCAGGCACGATAATGCATGGGTTTTAATCGCCCTGGGCGCCTTGCCGGTTATTATCTCCGCTTGGTTCCTGGGTATGACGTTTGGAGCTTTCTCAGCGTTTATTGCTGTTGCCTTACACCTTGGTGTCTCAATCGTTCAGGGTGATTATGCGACAACCCTGAACATGTTGATACTAAACCATCTGGTTGGCTTATCTATCTTAGCTGTCTCTGGAATGTTCATCGGGCATTTGCGGGACTTACAGAATAAATCCCATCAGGAATTGATTTCTTTAACAGTAAATAATCAAAGACTTACCAGACTCTCTCGAGTTTTAGAAGCGACCAATCAACTGATAATCGATTTAATGAGCAGTCAGGACTGGCTGAATAAAATACCACTTCTTCTCAAAAAGATCGGTTCAGCGGCGGGTGTTGACCATTTGGTCATTATGCAGCTGACTGGAGATGGCACGGAGGATTTCTCAATCAATACCCATCATTATTGGGGCTGTGAAGACAACCTCTCTGAAGGTGCTGTTCAACAATCTGTCTCATCAGGGCTGCGCGGCTGGATAACTGAATCCCAGAATGGAATTCCAGAAACTGGTTATCTTAAAGACCTGTCATCTGATCTGCGGGAAGAGTTCACCTTTGCGGATGAGGGAAAATTCGTTGTATTTCCAATCTTTGCCAATAACGCTCTCTGGGGTTACCTCGGTTTTGAGAACTATCAGACGGGGAAAAACCTGGATACCCCTGAGATCAGTATTTTCCGAAGCATAGTTCAAACCCTGGGCTCCATTATTTATAAAAAACTGATTGAGGAACATTTAGATTTAAGGGCAAGGGAGCTGGATTCTCTTCAAAAAGCGAGCTCAAACATATCATCCAGCGATCAGCTCGAAACCAGCCTGCAATCAGTTCTTAGTCAAATACTGGATTTAACACCTGCTTTTGATACCAGTGTGTATCTAGATCATAACCAGGATCTTGAATTTTTTATTTCGCTGGGAATGAACAAGCAACAATCCCTGCCCTTCTCTCATCCAGGTGAGCTGGAATTATCAGAACTAGTAATCTCCATCAATCAAGACCTGTTTATTTCAAACCTGCAGCAATTTAATGACATTCCATCCGGGTTAGTAAGCCAGGAGGAAGCTGTTATCTCTTTCGCTCTGAAAGCAGCGACTGAAGTAATAGGTGTGCTAAATATCTGGTATTCCTCACCCCGGGTATTTGATGATGAGGAAATCACAATCCTGCGTTTGCTGGCAGATCAGGCTGCCTCAGCAATCATTAATATTCAGTACCTTCAGGCTGAACGAGAACAGCGTATACTGGCTGATTCCTTAAGAAAAGCCAATATCCAATTATCCGATAATTTGGATCTAAAACAGGTCCTAGAAAGCATCCTTAACCAAGTATTAACTCTCGTATCAGCCAGAGACAGCCTCATCTTCCTCTACGATGGAAAAACCCTGGAATTTGGTGCTGTCAAGTATGCAGAAAATGTGCAGCGCGACCCTGTTCTGCCTCCAGATAAAAATAGCATCTTTTATCAGACAGCCAGAAAAGGCGAAAGGATCCTGGTCCCTGATATTCAATCTGAAAAGAATTTGCAGGGAATTTGGAAAACTGGCTCACTGATCAGCATGCCATTGATCTTTCACAGAACCGTGATCGGTGTTATGAACATCACATTCTTTGAACCCGGAGAACTTGATGTTCAATTGCTTCAGGTCCTGAATTTGCTAAGCAATCAGGCAGCAATTGCAATCAATAACGCCCGTACATTTGAGGCTGAAAGAGAGCAAAGAAGGCTGGCCCAGGCCCTGCAGCACACCGGTAGGGCAATTCAGTCTTCCCTGGATCTGGAAGTTGTTCTGGATCAGATCCTTTCCCAAATTTCAACCGTTATTCCTTATCATTCAGCAAACTTGATATTGATTGAAAACGGCAACGCTATTGTTGTCAGACAACAAAGATATAGAGATGATCAGGATAAACCGGAAAGGGATCAAACTGTAGCCCCCTTTGATGTTACCCGGTTCAATACTCTGGAAATAATGACTGAGACAAGAAAACCTATCATCATTCCAGATACAGATATTGATCCCAACTGGGTGAAAACTGAAACAACAGATGGTGTTCTGTCATGGGCTGGAGCGCCCATCCTGGATGAGAACAAGGTAATTGGTTTTTTGTCCTTGAATAATCAAACTCGTAATTTTTATCGACTAGAACAAGCGGAAACTTTATCTGCCTTTGCAAGTCAGGCAGCGATCGCCCTTGTACATGCCCGTCTGCATAAAGAAATTCAAAAAATGGCAATTACAGACCCTCTGACAGAAATATTCAATCGCCGGGGTTTGGATCGCTGGGGTCAATACGAAATCGAACGTGCCAAACGATTTTCCAGCACACTCTCCGCGATATATTTTGATCTGGACCATTTCAAGGAGATCAATGATACCTATGGGCACGATGCGGGCGATAATGTCCTCCAACAAGTTGTCAGCTGCTGTCAGAGTGTTGTCCGCAAAATTGATATCTTTTCTCGCATTGGTGGAGAAGAATTCTTAATCATCCTGCCCGAAACTCCCCTTCCCATAGCTGTTCAAGTGGCGGAACGATTAAGGGAAACAGTCGCCGCATGTGAAATCACAATAAACTCCCATCTGATCCAGATCACGATTAGTTTAGGTATTGTCGAACTGACCGATGAAATTTCCGATCTGCCAGATTTGATCAATGCTGCTGATAAATTCATGTATCAATCCAAACAAGCTGGCCGTAATCGTAGTTCATTTCCCATATCCTGACCTCAACGCGAGCCGCTAAGATACATACCTTCCCAAAACTGACCGGATTTCATTGACTTGTATCTGGTTTTTTTGTATACTATTACTGACTGACTGGTCAGTTTAGGAGATTACAAGAATATGTCACCGCGGACTGATGTTTCAAAAGAAAGGAAGAACCAGATCCTTGATGCGGCTATGGAAATTTTTTCAAAAGTTGGTTTCCATAAAGCCCGCATGTCTGATATCGCAGAATCATCTGGCTTGAGTAAAGGTTCCCTGTATTGGTATTTTGAAAACAAAAACGATCTAATCGTCAATCTCCTGGCTAGGGTTTTTGAACCAGAACTAAAAGACCTCGGGGATCTCTTAACTGATCCAAGACCTGTCGATGATCGACTGTTGGCTTATGCTGAACGCTCCGCAGATGACATGGTAAAGATGCTCAAATGGGTGCCCCTGGTTCACGACTTTATTGCCCTTGCCTTCCGGCAGGAAACCATCAAAGAATCCATAAGAAAGTTTTATCAGCAGAATATGGAAATACTTGAATCATTGATCCAGCAAGGACTTGATTCGGGTGAGCTTGTGGCTGATAACGCCAAAGACGCAGCAATTGCGATCGGATCCATTCTGGAAGGCACAGTCGTACTTTGGACTTACGCTCCAGAACAGATTGACATAAAAAAACATGTTATGACAAATATGACTATATTGATGAATGGATTACTCCCAGCGAAATGATCAATTGGAAAGGCTAAACTAATGACGATCAACCCAGATTCTAGCAGCACTGTGATGTCATTTCCTAACCCCCCGCGGGGCATTAAAGCCATTCTCTGGCGATTGCCGATCTTGTTATACCGCCTTGGTTTAGGCAGATTTCTTGGCAACAAATTCCTTCTCCTTAATCATACCGGACGGAATTCAGGATTGCCGCGCCAGGCAGTATTAGAAATTATCCAAGCCTATCCTTCCGAAAACCGATACCTGGTTGTATCCGGATTTGGACCCGAGTCTCAGTGGTACCAGAATATAAAAATAGAACCTGGAGTAACTATCCAGGTTGGCGCTAAAAGAATCAATGCTATCGCTGAACAACTTGAAAAAAATCTCGCCGGGGATGTCATGGTAGCATATGCGGAGAAATTTCCAGGTAATCTCAAAACTCTCTCCCGTATTCTCGGATATGAAATTGACCACTCACCGGCTGGTTATCGGGCGTTCGGAGAACAAATCCCCGTAATACAATTTTCTCCAGATCCTGATCAATATTCTCGAAAATAAAGGAAGTATTGTTTACTAATTAAATTATTCATTTTGAAGAAGGAAAATATCAAGCAGGAGGTTTTAAATGACTATCCTTATCGTAATTCTTGCTATGATCGCTGTGGGTTTATTAATGGGGTATATCGCAGGCCTGATCTGGAAAGATAACCGCCCTATCGGTGTCCAGGGAGATTATATTGCCGCAATTATCTCAACAGTTGTGATGGGTTTGATCGACTGGTTGGTTATCCCGGCGATGGGATTCAGTGATGCCATGCGCAATGTTGGTGTCATATTTGAACCAGCCCTCACCGCCCTATTTGTGCTCTGGCTTATCCGAAAGGCAAAATCCTGACCCACCAAAATGATCACTATTCACGGTCAAGCCGGCTCTCAAACTCACAGGAAAATAAATTCGATGGATAGCACTGGTCATTATTATTATGTACTTGCCTGGACCAGCATTTTATGTTGATTTCTTTCATTTCTTAGGACATGCCCTGTGTGAAATAGGGACCACTAAAACGCTTCCAGGAAGGTCTAGCATGCTTTTCGCACTAATTTGTATGACAGGCATGTTAAATGCTGGCAGAACCCTCCTGTAGGCTGCCAGGGTATACAATGAAAATAATCATCACACCAACAGACACTCGAACTTCCATCAACAAATCTCAGACTGAATAAAACATGAATGACACTTCCCTGATCCAGATCTCTAAATTAACCAAAACATTCAAAGAAAAATCTGCTTTGGATCAAATTTCCCTGTCCATTGATCAGGGTGAATTGTTCGGTTTGGTGGGCCCAGATGGTGCCGGCAAAACGACCCTATTAAGAATATTAGCTGGATTGCTTTCCATTTCAGAAGGTGATGTTTTTATCAATGACATCGACGTCAAGAAAAATGCTGAAGCCAATAAATCCAGGATCGGTTATATGGCCCAGGAATTCAGTCTTTATGGAAAATTATCCGTTATTGAGAACCTGAAGTTCTTCGGTGACATGTATGATGTATCCACCGCTGAACAAAATGAAAGAATTCCAGGATTGCTGGAATTCGCCAATCTTAAAGAATTTCAGGATCGCCGGGCTGAACATCTCTCGGGAGGTATGAAGAAAAAACTTGCCCTGGCAAGCACACTGCTTCATCGTCCCCCGATCCTGCTCCTGGATGAACCTACAACCGGTGTTGATCCGATCTCAAGACGGGAGTTCTGGAATATCCTGAACGAGCTTCATATTCAGGGCACCACCATTATAGTCAGCACCCCTTATATGGATGAGGCTGACCGCTGTTCACGGGTAGGATTAATGTACCAGGGAACTATTGTCGTGTGCGACACTCCTGCAAATATCCGGGGTGATGTAGGTGCAGATGTCATTAAAATTATCTCCACAGATTGGCAAAAAGCCAGGGAGGTATTGGGCACTTTACCTGATATCCAGGAGATTCAAAGTTACGGAGAAGCTCTGCATGTCCTGGTGAACTCTGCCAGCAAACAAAAACAAACCATCAAAAAAGCCCTTCTAAAAAACCAGATCGAATTGATCGAGTTCCGTGAAATCACGCCCCGCATGGAAGAGGCTTTTATATCCCTTATCAGAAAATTGCAGCGGTCAAACTAATTATGTCGATTCGTCACCTTTGGGCTATTATCAGGAAGGAAATCCTGCACATTCTCCGGGATCGGGGCACTTTTCTTATGGTGCTGATCACCCCCACCCTAGTACTATTGCTGATGACCTATGCCCTGGCTGTAGATATTCAACATGTCCCGATTGCCTTACTTGATTATGATCAAAGCGCGGCATCCCGGGAATTTGTTCAGCAGATAACAGCTGGCGAGGATCTGGATCTTTACGCCACCGTGGATAATCTTGATGAGATAGAAGAACTGCTGACCCGGGGTAAAATAAAAGCTGCCCTGATTATTGACCCTGGATTCAGTGAGGATTTACTGTCGCTGAAAGGTCTATCGCTGCAAATTATCATTGATGGCACAGAACCGGAAACGGGTGGTTTTGCTGTAGATCATATCGGCTGGAGGGCAGAATCTTTTGCAAATAATATCCTTGCCAGTCAATTTCACGCCCTTGGTATTTCTGTTGAATCGCTTCAGCCAATAGATCTGCGAATTAGAGCCTGGTATAACCCCAGCCTGACCCCCCGGATTGATATCGTTCCGGGTTTGCTCTCTATTGTTCTCGGATTCCCGGCTTTCTCTGTTGCCCTGACCCTGGCCCGGGAACATGAACATAGAACCATGGAACAGCTGTTGGCAACACCAATTAAGCGAATAGAACTGCTCCTTGGAAAAATGATCCCCTATATCCTGGCAGGTTTGGTAAATGTCATTGTAATTCCCTTGATAGCCATGGCCTGGTTTGAGATTCCATTTAATGGAAATGTTTTTGTTTTCTTCTTTCTCTCAATTATCTTTTTGTTTGCCGAACTCAGCATGGGAATGATCATTGGCGTGTTCATGCGATCTCAATCTGCAGCTCTGGCCCTGGCATTTCTGGTAGTTCTTTTTCCAGGATTCTTCCTGACCGGTATTTTTTTTCCTATCGCTTCTCTGCCAGAGCTGGCCCGGCTGGAATCCTTATTCCTCCCAGGAACCCATTACGCGATTATTACCCGGGGTGTTTTCCTTACCGGGATCGGGATGGACATTTTATGGCCCTATGCAATTATGCTCCTATTTATTGGAGTAGCTTTTACAGGCGCAGCTTCCCTGTTCTTCAAGAAGAAACTAGGTTAATTGTAATATTATGATCAGAAGAATTTTAGCCCTTGTAAAAAAAGAATTCCTGCACCTCAAGAACGATTGGTGGCTTCCGGTATTCATGATCCTGGGAGGTGCCCTGGAATTATTGGCTATTGGCTGGGCAACTTCACGGCCTATCTCAAATTTACCTCTGATGGTGTGGGATATGGATCAAACCCAACCCAGCAGGAATCTGGTTATTTCCATTGAAAACACTAATGTCTTTACCCTCACTGACCCACCGGCTTCAATGGCGGATATCGAAGACCAAATGGATCGGGGAAATGTCAATGCGGCGTTAATCATCCCCCGTGGATTCGCCAATGAACTGCTAAGACCCGGGGGCGAACCTGTGCTTCAAGTGATTTTGAATGGCGCCGAAAGTATCCCTGCTAGGGAGGCTCAGCGGGCAATTGAAGGTGTTACTCGCTCAATGGGTGAAAAAATAACCATAGAGAATCTTGGAATCGACCCGGATCACTTTAAGGGTTTTGATTTCAGTTTGCGTGTCTGGTTCAATGAATCGCTCAACGAAGCATATTACACAACACCTGCAGAGCTGGCCCTGATGCTTGAGTTTACTATTCTGCTTTTTTCTGCCCTGACTTTTTCAAGGGAGCGGGAATTTGGAACCCTTGAACAACTCCTGGTAATGCCTTTCTCATCTCTGGAAATAATCATCGGAAAATCCATACCTGTGATAATGGTTGGGTTGGCAGATTTTGCGCTCATGTTGGGTGTGGTACATTTCGCGTTTAAAGTCCCCATCAGGGGATCACTCATATTGTTATTTGCCCTGGCATTGGTATATATAATGGTTGAGCTGGCCAAGGGCTTGGCTATCTCTGTAATGTCCAAGAGCCAACACCAAGCATTCCTTTTAGTATTCACGATTGGTATGATCGATTTCTTGTTTACAGGATATGCGGCTCCTGTTGAATCCATGCCCAAATTAATACAGTATTTTTCAAACTTCATTCCTGCCCATCATTGGTTGACAATTGTCAGGGGTATCCTGTTAAAAGGATCAGGTATCGTTGATATATTGCCAAGTGTATTGATATTGCTTGCACTTGGCAGCGTTATCGGCTTTTTCTCCTTAAGATATATCCGCAAGGCATTGGATTAAAGTATGTCAACAAATTCAACAACCATCCTGGTGAAAGACCTTATCAAAAAGTTTGGGGAATTCACCGCTGTTAATCAAATCTCCTTTGAAGTAAAAAAGGGAGAAATATTCGGTTTCCTGGGTCCAAATGGTTCAGGTAAAACCACTACAATACGGATGATGCTGGGCCTGCTCCCTCCCACTGAAGGACTTATCGAAGTCCTTGGAAAACCTGTACCTGGCCAGATCCGGAGCATTCTCCCCAAAATTGGTTATATGTCCCAGCAATTTTCTCTCTATAACGACCTTACAGTCTTCCAGAACTTACATTTTTACGGACAGGCCTATGGTATTCCTCCCAAAACAATGCATGACAGCATTAATGATGCGGTAGATTTATCAGGATTAATTGGATATGAGAATACTCCCACAAAAGATTTGTCGGGGGGATGGCGGCAGCGGCTGGCGTTAAGTGCCGCGATCCTGCATCAACCTGAGATTCTTTTTCTTGACGAACCTACTGCTGGAGTTGATCCGGTTTCCAGAAGAGCATTCTGGGATTTGCTTTACCAATTAGTAGCTGATGGCATTACTGTCTTTATAACTACTCATTACATGGATGAAGCAGAACACTGTCACAGGTTGGCATTTATTCAGCGGGGAAAGATAATCGCCCAGAGAATGCCAACTGACATAAAGAAAGAGATCTTACCGGGAGATGTTCTTGAAATTAGCACAAACCTGCCAGAGCAATTGGTAACAATATTACAGGACTCAAATTCAAAAGAGGAAAAGTCCGGTTTGGAAGCAGAACTATATGGCTCCCTGATCCACGTTATCACCAACAACCCCCGTCAGCATACAAGGATGATCAAACAAATTGCGCGGGATTCAGGTATAAAAATTTATTCAATCACTGTTATAGAACCAACTTTAGAGGATGTATTCATCGCAAGTATGCGAGAGAACACAGCTGGAGGATCCCATGATATCTAAAAGTCGCTTATTCCCCATTCTGCTTGTCATAACCGTCAGTTTATTGGCAGGTTGCGATTCGATTACCGGGGGCGGATCAGATGAGAGGATCATTGCTTCAGGTGTAATTGAAGCTGATGAAATTTCAATCGCTCCTGAAATTAATGGAAAAATTGCTGAAGTTTATATTCAGGAAGGCAGTTCAGTAAAAGCAGGAGACTTGTTATTTATTTTGGAGGACGATCTGCTACTGAAGCAGAAAGAGCAGGTCCAGGCTGCATACGAATCAACCCTTGCCCAGAGGAAAGGAGCCAGGGCCGGTGTACAGATCGCCCATGCTGCCTTGGAAGCCGCCAAAAGCACCCTGTCTGCTGCAGAGATCCAATATGACCAGGTACTGGCAATATCTCAAAGTATTTATGAAACAAATCGCGTGGACGATTGGAATCAAAACACTGCCAGCCAGGTTGATATCCCCTCCTGGTATTTTCAGCAAGAAGAATTAATATCCGCAGCAGAAACCGAAGTAACCAACGCTTGGGATTTTTACAATACTGAATTAATTACGCTGCAGGATAAAATTACAGAAATCGGCAGCCAAGAGTTCTCTGAAGCTGAAACCCGGTTAGCGGAAGCACAAGCTGCGTTCGAGGTTGCCGATTTACTTAATGATCAACCAATTGGTTATGAGGGTAGAGAGTATCTGGAAGATTTTGTTGAAACTATTTACGAAAAAGCAGAAACAGAACTTGAAGCTGCGCAGAAAGTTTATGATCAAATCCTGGCAGATCCTGAATATAAAGAAGTTTTGGAAGCCCGAGCCAGGGTATCTGTTGCTAAAGAAAGGTATGATCTGTCCCAGAGCAGTTTAAACAACCTGTTTCAAGGAGAATATTCACTGGAAGTTAAGGCAGCAGAAGCCCTGGTAGCCCAGGCTGAAGCTGGATTGCTTCATACCAAAGCCCAGATCATACTGGCCGAAACCAGCCTGCAAAGTTCGGCACTTGCTGTACAACAGGCAGTAGCCTCTCTAGAACTGATCGAACTGCAATTGGAAAAATTACAGGTGCGTTCACCCATTTCCGGGGTCGTATTGACCAGTATCATCCAGCCGGGAGAAATCATCCCAGCAGGATTGACCGTGATATCAATAGGTGATCTAACTGAACTTTCTGTGACAGTTTATCTCGCTGAAGATAAATACGGACAGATCAATTTCGGCGATATTGCCAAGTTAACCGTAGACTCCTATCCTGAAGATGTTTTTGAGGCTGTAGTGTTCAGGATTGCAGATCAGGCTGAATACACTCCTAGAAATGTCCAAACCCAGGAGGAGCGCCAAAACACAGTGTATGCCATTAAGTTATCAGTTAAAAATCCGGATGGAAAACTTAAACCGGGTATGCCAGCAGATGTAGCTTTTCAACCCTGAATCAAAAAACTGGTCGCATCTGGCGGCCAGTTTTTTTCAAGTATTATTAATCTGCTAGAGCTTTATCAAGCCTTTTCAAATCAATAAATTCCTTGACATATCCAATGAATTTATCAAGTTTTTCCTTTTGTCCTAAACGTGTTTTTCCAAAGATCCGATCAAGTGCCTCAACAGTCTCCATGGTATTGGACGGGACCAATAGAATTGGCACACACATATCCTCAGCCTGCTTAATAATCAAATTATTTGGATGCAAATTACCTGTCAGAATCAAGCAAGTTGTTGAAGTTTCCATTGCTGCCAACTGAATGTCTGTCCTGTCACCACCAGTGATCACAGCTTTATTGTGCTGTTTCCTGAATCTCCTTAAGGCGGAACCCTCGGTCATTGCGCCTACCATGAGAGCTTCTACAAGAGCTTCTTCATCATAGCAGGAGGTTAGAACCTCAGCATTCAGGACATCCACTATTTCACCCACAGAAAGAGCAGCCAATTCCCGGTCTTCAGGCAAGACACCGAGTATGGGTACACCTTCTTTTTCCAAAAAAGGAACTACTAGATTATTTACAAAACTCAGCGCGGACGGGGGAACACGATTGATAACCACACCTGATAGCGAATCCGGTAGACGGAATTTAGCAGCCAGAACATCATCCAACAAACAAACATCATCACAATACTTCACAACAACAATGATCGCACTGCCGAGTTCCTTTGCCACCTCTGGGGTTGGTAAATTCATGACATAACCTTCCCGCAGGCTACCGCCACCTTCCAGTAATAGAAAATCTTTTCTTTCTTCGAGTTTTTTAGCAGCCTCAAGAACCAGCGGCATATAATCGACTTTTTCTTTGCTTGTTAAATAATCCCGGAGCATTTCAGAGGTAACTACAACTGGAGCCAGTTCCCAAGGCTTGGCGTTTATCCCCAGAATATCAATCACAAAAGAGGCATCCTCATCGGCGATTTTGTCACCAATTCTCCAGGGACGTAAACTAAAAGGCTTTAAATAACCAATACTTAGACCCCGTTCCTGATAAAGCTTACCCAAGGCCAGGCAGAGGGCAGTTTTTCCAGAATATTTTTCAACTGAAGTGATATATAATGACTTCATTTCTTTCTCCTTATTTCTCACTTGCTAAAACCAATCTCATATCAATAGCAATCGCGCCCTGGCCTTTCGGATAAACAATGAGCGGGTTAATATCAAATTCTGCGATTTCAGGGAATTCCTGCACCATCTGGCCCATTCGCAAAAGGGTATCAACTATTGCTTTTTTATCAATTGCCGGTTTACCACGAACGCCATCCAACAGAGCTTTGGCCCGAATTTCCTCCAACATCTCTTCAGCTTCCGATCTTGTGAAGGGAGCAACTCTGAAGGTGACATCTTTAAGCACTTCAACATAAATACCACCCAGACCAAAGGTTACCAGTGGTCCAAACTGGGGATCTCTGTTCATGCCAATTAATACTTCTAATCCTCCAGGGGGAGCCATTTCCTGTACCTGGCAGCCCCAGATAGTGGCCTCCGGCAGATATCTTTCTGTACGATAGATCATCAGCTCAAATGCATCCCGTACCTGATCCGGTGATTCTAAACCAACTTTAACTCCACCAACGTCAGTTTTATGGAGTATGTCAGGAGAGGCAATTTTTAATACAACCGGAAAGCCGATCTCTGTGGCGATCTCAACTGCTTCCTGTGGTGTCTTCGCCAGATGAGATCTCGGTATAGACAAACCATATGCCTTCAGGATATCCCAGGCTTCTGCATCTCCAATCGCATATCGCCCGTCATTTATAGCGGTATCCAAAACTCTCCTAACAGCCTGGTTATCTGCATTGAAAGTCTCATAGACCGGATCCTGCCGTTCTTTGTTTATTCTATACTGCGACATTGCCCGGAAAGCTAAAGCTGCTCTTTCCGGGAAGGAATAATTTGGAACATCATACTCTCGAAGAATTTTTATACCCTGCTTTACCTTTGCTTCTCCCATAAAACAGGCCAGAACAGGTTTATCCGTATTCTTGGACAGGTTGCCGATAGCGTGGGCGGTATCTTCAATCTCTGTCATTGCCTGTGGTGTTAGTACAACCATAATACCGTCAACGTTGGGATCCTTGACAACTGTCTCGAGGGCGAAACGATATCGGTCTCCCCGAGCATCTCCCAGGACATCTACAGGATTGGCAGCGCTAGCCGCGTCAGGTAAATAAATTTCGAGAGCCTGGATGGTTTCGTTTTCCAGGCGGGCCAAACTCATACCACTCCGTTCAAGCGCATCTGTAGCCAGAATACCCGGACCACCAGCATTGGTGACAATAACTATTCGGTCATTTTTTAATAGGGGTTGATATCCCAGCGCCAGAGCCATATCAAACATACTCGCCATATCATTGGCTCTTAAAACGCCTGCCTGCTGGAAAGCTGCCTGATAAGCTTGTTCAGACCCTGCCAGAGATCCAGTGTGCGATGATACAGCCCGGGATCCTGATTTCGTTACACCGGATTTAATAGCTACAATCGGTTTGTTTTTTGTCACCTCGCGGGCGACATTAATAAATTCCTGTCCATTGGGTAATCCTTCACTGTACATCAGGATCACATTGGTGTTACCATCATCAGCCCAGGCTTTTAAAAGATCGATTTCGCTGACATCAGCTTTATTTCCAAGGCTGACAAACTTTGCCAATCCGAGGCGTCCTGCCTGTGCCCAGTCAAGTATAGCTGTTCCCAGAGCGCCGGATTGGGACATAAAAGCCATTGGTCCCTTAGGAGGGGTTCCAGCTGAAAATGATGCGTTTATCGGTGTAAACGTGTCTATAATACCGAGACAATTGGGACCGATCAATCGAATTTTATATTTATGGGCGATCTCTACCAACTCGAGTTCCCGCTCAAGGCCTTCCATTCCTGCTTCGCGAAATCCTGCACTTATCACTACCACAGCTGGAATCTTTTTCTCTCCGCATTCGATTAATACATCCGGAACATAGGTGTATGGAATAACAATTACTGCCAGGTCAATTTCACCTGGAACATCCATTACGGTAGGATAAACCTGTTGTCCTAATATTTCGTCTGCTTTTGGGTTGATCGGATAAATCTTGCCAATATCTACATATCCCCCACTAACCAGGTTTTCAAGTACAGCGTAGCCAAGTTTTTCTGGTGAAGTTGAAGCACCGATAATTGCTACTGATCTTGGATTAAAAAACGCTTCCAGCATATCCCCATCCTGCCATCATTTTATGTCCTATCCAAAAAATTATACGTCCCCCTGGAAGAAATTTTTATCAGGAATTCCACAGTTAAGACATCGCGGGACATTATACACTAAATATACCAAATCTAATACCGCTGGTTTGGGTTGTTTCCAGGCAAATAACGGATACTTTTTACCAGTTTAGAAAACCAACTTATCACTCAATTATTCACTACTATTATCCCAATCTTGGTTTCCCGGAGGGTGAAAAAACTTCTGGTATAGGTCTGGTTTCCGGTCTTTTAATACCGGCATCCAACGGCGAATTTTATCCACTTCTTTTAAGTGGATTTCCGCCATTAACAGCGCCTCTTTTTCCTCTCCTTTAACCAGATACTCCCCCATGGGATTTACAACTGCGCTGGAACCACCCAACCTAGCTCCCTGGCTTTCGCCCACTTTATTAACTGCCCCAACAAAATATTGATTTTCTATCGCCCTCGCCTGGAGGAGCAAATTCCAATGATTTACTCTTTTCGCTGGCCATTCAGCAACAATTAACATTAGTTCGACGCCTGCAACCGCGTAAGCCCTGAACAGCTCCGGAAAGCGTAAGTCATAACATGTTGCTAAACCAATTTTTACAGAATTGAAGTCAAAACTGGTCAATTCAGTTCCCGCCTGGAAATGATCCTGTTCTTTAAGCATTTGGAAAAGGTGGATCTTCCTGTACGAACCAAGCAATGTTCCGGATGAATCATAAAATACAAAAGTGTTGAAATATTCTCCCTGGTCTTTTTCCATTAAAGAGCAACCCAGGGCGATTTTATTTTCCTTCGCGGCTGATTGCATGCTGTAAAACCACCCTTCACCTATCGAAGAGGCATATTCCCTGCAATTAACAAGATCATATCCGCTGGCCCATAGTTCGGGCAGCAGAACCAAGTCTGCACCCCTTTCAGCAGCATCAATTATCATTTGGGAGGCTTTTTGGAAGTTTTTATCAGGTTCACCAAACTCAAATTCAGCTTGTGCCAGCGCAATGGATAAATTCATCGATAGTCCTTAAACAAATGAAATGATATAAATTACGGCGCTATGGGACGGTCTGGATCGGCGCTCCATTCACTCCAGGAACCCGGGTAAAGTTTAGGCATATCAAAACCTGCCATAACCATGGCAATCATGCTGTGAATGGATGTCACTCCTGAGCCGCAATACAGGATCACATTCTCAGCTGGTATACCATCCAGTAAATCCTGGTAACGCTCCACCAGCTGTTCAACAGGCAAAAAATATTCATCCTCGGTCATATTTTCCAGATAAGGTGCAGTGACCGCACCTGGTATATGGCCCGCTTTAAAATCAATCGTTTCTTTTAATCCCCAGAATCGTTCTGACGATCGAGCATCAACCAATAAATAATCAGGATCCAGACGAATTTCATCAACAAATGTCAGGTCAACAAAATAATCGGGATTTTCTTTAGCGATAAACTTTTTCGGTTCCCGGGATTGAACTGTGCTCTCCTGGGGGTAATTTGCCTTAACCCAGGCATTCCAACCACCATTCATAACCGCAGCCCGGTCATGTCCCAGCCAGCGAAGCATCCACCATAATCGGGCAGCCAGGGCGCCGCCCATATTATCGTAGGCAATCACCTGGGTTGATCGATCAATGCCCCAGCCAGATAATCGTTCTGCAAAAACTATTCCCTCAGGCAAAGGATGACGCCCGGTAATACCTGGTATGATTTCGCCGGATAGATCCTGATCGAGGTTTAGATACACTGCTCCTGGAATGTGTCCTTCCAAATATTCCTGATAACCTCTGTCCGGTTCAGGAATATAAAAACGGCAATCCATGATAGCGATACCAGGAAGATCAAGAATATCAGAGAGATCAGCTGCAGATATGATTGTTTTATATTCCATGATTCCTCATATTAGATTCGGGCAGATTGGTATTTATCCAGCTACAGTTACAATTGATGAAATTTCAGATATTCTGCGATTGCCTCAGGCAATAAATGATCATAAGGTTCAGAGTTTTTCATCCGGGACCTGATCAAACTGGAAGCTATTTCAAATCTTACATCTTTCAGGAAGGTGGTTTTCCCAGCCAAGCCTGGTAGTAATCGTTCCATTTCCTCCAGGTCCGCCGAGATACCAGGTCTGGGGGCGATGGCGAGAGTATCGACAGCAGCTATAAACCTGTCCGGGGCATGCCAACCTGGTAAATCCTGCAGTGAATCCTCTCCTATAACATAAACCAACTCATCAGCTGGATTCTTGTTTTTGAGCAGTTCCACAGTATCGGCGGCATAATAAGGAGGGTCACGATTAATGTCGATCAGGTCAATTTGGAATTCAGGCCGAGCCTCCACGATCAGCTGGAGCATCTCCAGCCTAACTTCAACCGGGCTGACCTGATGATCTGTTTTATGAGGTGGTTCCGGAGTTAATATCCAATGCAATCTGTCGAGCTCCAACTGATGATGAGCTTCCAAAGCGAGTATCAAGTGACCCAGATGAGGTGGATCAAATGTCCCGCCAAAATATCCAATCTTCCTGCCAGCTTTCATTCGTCCCATTCCAGCTCATGATCGCCAATGCTAACAGTATCCCCGGGCTGGACTCCTGCATCACGCAAGGCTTTATCAACTCCCATCGTCTCTAATATCCGATGAAATCTGCGGATGGATTGGAAGTGCTCCCAATAGGTCATTGCTGCTGCCCGTTCTAGAGCTTTGCCAGAGATTCTCCAACCTCGATCTGTGCGCAAAATAGTATAATCCTGAGGATCTTTATCGAATCTATAGACTGGAATCTCCTCTTCATCCACCGGATCCCGATATTCATAAGCAGGCACTTCCTTTAGTAATTCAGCTGCGCGATATAAAACGGGTTTGATGCCTTGATTGGTAATAGCCGAAATTAAGAATATATCTTTATATCCCTTACCCTTGAGATTCTCCTTAACTGAGTTCCACTTCAATTCAACTTCCGGCATATCCATTTTGTTCAAAACCACAATTTGGGGTTTATCTCCCAGTGCCGGATCAAATAGTGCCAGTTCAGAGTTGATTTGAGCAAAATCCAAAAATGGCTCATCAGCTAAACCATCCAAGACATGGATCAATACCCGGGTACGTTGAATATGGCGCAAAAAATCATGCCCGAGTCCTTCTCCGCGGTGCGCTCCTTCAATCAATCCAGGTATATCTGCCATAATTAATTGAATATCATCCTCAAGGTTCACTACCCCAAGATTAGGTTGGAGGGTAGTGAATGGATAAGGAGCTATTTTAGGTTTTGCATTGCTAACCACTGATAACAAGGTAGATTTTCCAGCGTTTGGCACACCGATAATACCGACATCAGCAATCAGTTTTAGTTCTAATCGGATTGTTCTTTCTTCTGGCGGTTCACCTTTTTCTGCAATTCTGGGAGCTTTATTTTTAGAAGATTTAAAACGGGTATTCCCTCTGCCTCCCCGTCCACCTTTGCAAATTATTAATTCCTGTCCATCAGAGACCAGGTCCCCTACGAGACTTCCATCTGCCTCACTGAATACCATTGTCCCGGCAGGTACTTTGATGATCAGATCGTCCCCCATCGCACCTGTTTGGTTCTTGCCTTTGCCCCTGACGCCATCCTGAGCTTTAAATACCCTCTTATGGCGAAAACTGGAAAGGGTATTTTGATGCTGATCAACGCGAAGGATTACGCTGCCGCCATGACCTCCATCACCGCCATCCGGTCCTCCCCTCGGAACGAATTTTTCACGGCGGAATTGGATCACTCCATCTCCACCTTTCCCACCCAAAACTTCAATTACTACTTCATCAAAATACATAATATTCTCTAATGAATAATGCCTGGTTCCTAAATTTGAATCAGTGATGAACGAAAGTAAAATGTATATCTAATAATTAAAGAAGTATAGATATACTCCCACTAAAAACATCACTGATTTGATTTTCCCGCTATTATACCATCCTCGTTTCTCAGCAGTGCTTATGGTAAAATTGTAAAAATCCTCACAATTTCTAAAAAATAATTTAAAGAATACAGATCAGGATAAATCTATGGAAAATCAAATTCCCCACATAATTATTGGGCGCCTACCCTTATATCTCAGAGCCTTAACCAGACTCAAAAAAGATGGATTTCATTACGCGTCCTCTCGAGAACTTGGTAAACTCCTTGATATCTCTGCAGCTCAAATCAGAAAAGACCTCTCTCATTTTGGCGAGTTGGGCAAGAGAGGAAAAGGCTATGAAATCGACTTCCTGATCAACAAATTAAATCAGATACTGAATACAGACACTGTTTGGAAAATGATTGTTATCGGAGCAGGTGATCTGGGTAGTGGATTAACCAGGTACGGGGGTTTCCTTAATCGTGGCTTCAAAGTTGACGCCATATTTGACATTGACCCAGAGAAGATCGGCAAACAGATCGGAGGTCTGATCGTCAAGGATATCCTGGAAATGTGTGATTATGTCGCCAAAGAAGGAATCCAGATAGCTGTTTTGGCAATCCCGGCCAAGGATGCTCAAAACGTAATTGATGAAGTGGTTGAAGTTGGAATTACCGCGATATTGAATTATGCTCCTATCTACATCAAAACCCCTGATGGTGTTCAAATCGAACATATCGATCCTGCAGTTCACCTTCAGAAATTGAGCTACTTCTTAAAATAAATACCTTACCCTTCAAAGAAAAACCCGTACTCCAGATTGAGTGCAGGGTTTATTTTCTTTGATCGTACAACTCAATTAGATAAACTTCGTCTTATTTTGGGAAAAAATTCCTGGAGAAAAAGCCCTGGAAGCTCCTTCAACGACACAAGTGGTCGGATTATCAACCAGGTAAGTTGGCACACCTAATTCTTTAGTTAATAATTTCTCCATACCTGGAAGCAGTGCTGTCCCTCCGCAAAGGGCAATACCACGATCAATAATATCCGCAACTAACTCAGGGGGCGTTTTTTCCAGGACCCTTCGAGCTGTTTCAACGATTTCTTTTAATGGACCTTCAAGCGCTTCTACAATCTCACCAGTCGTCAAAGTTAGGGGCTTCGGCAAACCTGTCACCTGATCCTGACCCTGGACTTCAATACCAGTCTTCTCTTCCATGGGAACAGCCGCGCCGATCTCCATTTTTATTCGCTCAGCGGTTGGCTGGGCAATGATCAAGCCATATTTCCTTCTCACATAAGTAGAGATGGCCTCATCTAGATCCGCTCCACCTTTTCTGAGAGTGCCCGCAGATACAATGCCGTAAAGCGACAAAACGGCAGCTTGAGTTGCTCCACCACCAAGGATCAAGATCATATTGCCTGTTGGCGTATTAATTGGAAGATCTATACCGATTGCCGCTGCCATAGGTTGAGGAATCATGAATACCTCTCTGGCGCCGGCTTCCAAAACGGCTTCCTGAACAGCCCGGATTTCGACACTTGTGACACCATAGGGAATGGTCACCATGACCCGTGGATGAAATAAACGGATCGGACCGGTCACTTTTTTGATCAAATATTCCAGCAAGCGCATGGTGACTTCATAGTCGGCAATCACACCGTGCTGAAGCGGATAGGAAATTTCAAACGTATCCGGCACCCTTCCAAACATGTCCTTCGCTGCCTGGCCATATTCAACAATTTTTTGTTCATCAATGGTAATTGCCGCAACAGTGGGAATCCTTTCCAACAGAATACCCTCTTCGGCAATCATAGTGTAATATGTACCTAGGTCTATCCCAAAATCCTGCGAAAATAATGCCATGTTTTTCCTATTCGGAGGTGCCCATACCTGGAGGTCTGGAGCGCTGTCCACGTTTTCGGAATTGTTCTACTGTTTTTAGGCGAAGGTGTGAACGCTTCAAGGCAGATTGAACGCGCAAATAAGCATCCGTGTCAAGCGGACTATCATCTGCGAGCAATTTACTGGCTCTTTCCGTGGCTTCTTCAGCCCGCTGAATATCAATATCTTCCACGTTCTCTGCGGCATCAGCCATGATCGTAACAATATCCGGCTGAACTTCTATGAAACCGCCAGTCACTGTAAAAACCTCTTCTTGATCTCCGCTCTTAACCCGGATTACTCCAAGCTCCAGGGTAGATAACAAGGGAGCGTGTCCAACAAGGATACCCATCTCCCCCAACGATCCGGGGACAATGACTATATCTGCTTCGCCTTCATAAACTAGGCGGTCCTGGGAAACTATTTCACACCTGATAGACATACAATTTGCTCCTGATATTAAGCTGCTTCAATCCGTTCTGCTTTTTCAACTGCTTCATCAATGGTACCCACCAACATGAAGGCATCCTCAGGTAAATGATCGTGTTTTCCATCCAGGATCTCACTGAATCCCCGGATGGTCTCTTTGATAGGCACATATTTTCCGGGCAGGTTAGTGAACTGTTCAGCGACAAACATCGGCTGAGAGAAGAATCGTTCAATTTTCCGGGCCCGGGAAACAGCAATTTTATCATCCTCAGAAAGTTCATCCATGCCCAAAATAGCAATAATATCCTGCAGATCTTTGTACTTTTGAAGCACTTCCTGTACACGGCGAGTGATACTATAGTGTTCCTGACCGACAATATTTGGATCAAGAATCCGGGAGGTAGAAGTTAAGGGATCAACGGCTGGATAGATGCCCTTTTCTGAAATAGCTCTTTCCAAAGCAATGGTCGCATCCAGGTGTGTAAAGGTAGCAACCGGTGCGGGATCTGAATAATCATCTGCAGGCACATAAATGGCCTGCATCGAGGTGATTGATCCGGTTTTTGTGCTGGTGATCCGCTCCTGGAGATTACCCATTTCAGTAGCCAGGGTAGGTTGATAACCAACAGCCGATGGCATCCGGCCCAGCAATGCTGAAACTTCCGCGCCCGCCAGGGAAAAACGGAAAATGTTATCAATGAACATTAACACATCTCGTCCTTCATCACGGAATTTTTCAGCCATAGCCAATCCTGTCAAGGCCACTCTTAGCCGAGTTCCCGGAGGTTCGTTCATCTGGCCAAAAACCATGACTGTGTCTTTCATAACGCCGGATTCAAGCATTTCCCTGTAGAGCTGAGTGCCCTCACGGGTCCTTTCACCGACACCTGCAAAAACTGAGTTTCCTTCATGTTCTGTCGCAACGGAGCGGATCAGCTCCATGATGATCACAGTTTTGCCAACTCCTGCACCTCCAAATACTCCGGTTTTCCCACCTTTCGTAAACGGAGCAACCAGGTCGATGGATTTAATGCCGGTTTCAAATACTTCAACTTCAGTGGATTGTTCGTCAAATGGTGGAGCCAAACGGTGGATTGGATAGTATTCATCAGCAACCACATCACCTTTATTATCAATGGGATGCCCCAACACATCCAGTACTCGCCCTAAAACTTTTTCTCCAACAGGTACCATGATGGGGGAGCCGGTGCCCATCACTGGCATTCCCCGCCATAACCCATCTGTAGGTCCCATGGCAACACAGCGTACTTCTCTTCCACCAAGATGAATTTCTACTTCGAGGACAAGATCTTCACCATCAGTTTTAACAATTAAGGCATCATAAATATTCGGCAATCTTTCACCGGAAAACTTCACATCGATAACGCCGCCTTTGATCTCGATGATGCGTCCATTGGCTTCTGTCATTACATCCTCCACTACTTTTTACCTATCTTCTTACATTATCGTTTTGATTTCAATCTTGTTTTGATACAGCTTCTGCACCACCGGCAATGTCTAGCAATTCACCAGTAATAGCCTGCTGCCGGGCTTTGTTATATTCCAATTGAAGGGCGTCAGCCAGGTCGGTTGCATTATCTGTAGCATTTTTCATGGCCACCATTCTGGCGGAATGTTCACTTGCAATGGATTCAATCACGGCATGGAAAACCTGCAGAACTGTAAATCTAGGTACAATTTCATTTAGAATTGATTTTTGGTCCGGTTCAAAGATATAACCTCCGACTAAAGGTTTGGTTTCCTCAAAATCTTTCACACGGTCGTCAAGTTCAGTTTCCAGAGGAAGCAGCTTTTTGACAACCGGCTGATGATTCATACGGTTGATAAACCGGGTATAGATCAGGTAAACCTCATCTACATCTCCCTCAAGGAACTGGTCAATAGCTATACGCCCCACTGCTGAAATATCTGTATATGACGGCCGATCAGGGAGATTGCTGAATTCTGCCAGAATCTCATTGCCTCTTCTAAGCAGCTGGTCACGGCCCCGTTTACCGATCGTGACATAATTAATTGGCACTTCAACCCCGCTGGACCATAGATCAGCAGCGCGGATCACATTTGAGTTATAGGCTCCTGCCAACCCCCTGTCACCACTGATGACGATTGCCATGATCCGTTTAATCTCTGAGTGCCTGTCCAATAATGGATGCAAGGTTGTTCGGTCCGGTTGTCCAGCAATATGCTGCAACACCTGCCAGGCTTTTACCGAGTACGGACGAGTATCTTCCAACTGGTCGATTGCCTTACGTACTTTGCTGGCACTGACCGCCTGGAGAGCCCGGGTAACTTGAGATATATTCTTGACGCTTTTTATCCGTTGTTTTACTTCTCTTGCATTAGTCATGAATTATTATCCTCAGGACCTCTGGATTGCCAATAGATCAATTATAGTGAGAAAGAATCCAATGCAGTCTTGAGCTGTTCTTCAATTTTGTCAGTTATTTGTTTTTCTTTTAATATTGCGGAGATCAAATCAGGGTGGCTGGATTCCACAAAACGGATAAGCTCTGTTTCCCACTTGATCATATCTACGAGGTCAACGGAATCCGCATATCCATTTGTTGCGGCATAAATCACCACAATTTGATTGGCAATAGGCACTGGTGAGAATTGAGGTTGTTTCAGCACTTCCCGCAAACGGCGACCTCGATCGAGTCTGGCTTGGGTAGCTTTATCAAGATCAGATCCAAACTGGGCAAATGCAGCCAATTCCCGGAAGGCAGCCATCTCCAGGCGCAGTTGTCCTGCGACCTGCTTCATGGCTTTTATTTGTGCGTCACCTCCAACCCTTGAGACGGAAATACCGGCATTGATAGCCGGACGAATGCCAGAGTAAAAGAGGTCATTCTCCAGGTAAATCTGGCCATCCGTAATGGAAATAACATTTGTTGGAACGTATGCTGAAACATCTCCCAACAACGTCTCAATAATTGGCAAAGCTGTTAAAGAACCTCCAGATCCCATAACCTTAACGATTTTTCCGGGAGTGCCGGATTCTAGATCCTTTTTAGCATCACCCATGGCCAGTGGTCCGACATAAACCTTCTTATTAACTGAATCCTTACTCTGGGCAAACTCCCCCTTAAAATCAGCCGGAGCGATCACATAGTGATCCGCGAGACGGGCTGCCCTTTCCAGTAAGCGGGAATGCAGATAAAACAAGTCACCAGGATAGGCTTCACGTCCAGGAGGACGTCTAAGCAGCAATGACAGTTCCCGATATGACCAGGCATGTTTGGAAAGGTCATCGTAAACGATTAAGGCATTCCTGCCGGCATCCATAAACTCTTCACCCATGGCACAGCCTGCATAAGGAGCAATATACTGGAGTGCGGTGGGTTCTTCTGCCGAGGCAGAAACGACGATGGTATGCTCCATCGCTCCATATTCTTCCAAAGTTGCTACTGTTCGGGCGACACCGGATTTTTTCTGACCGATAGCCACATAGATACAGATCACATCCTTGCCTTTCTGGTTGATGATGGTATCAATCGCAATGGCTGTTTTTCCGGTTTGCCGGTCGCCAATGATCAACTCACGCTGGCCACCACCAATTGGAATCATTGAGTCAATAGCTTTAATACCAGTCTGGACAGGCTGATCTACGTCTTTTCTATCAATAACTCCGGGGGCGATTCTTTCAATTGGCCGGTATCCACTATTCTGGATAGGACCTTTTCCGTCAATAGGTTGGCCGATTGCATTTACAACTCTGCCAATCAATCCATCTCCTACAGGAACCGAAGTAATTCTGTTTGTTGATCGAACTTCCATACCTTCGATAATGCCGTCATATTCGCCCATGATTATGACACCGACTTTGTCCTTCTCAAGGTTAAAGGCAGTACCCAAAACACCATTTTCGAATTGGACCAATTCCTGGGCTTGAACATCAGACAATCCGCTTACGCGGGCAATTCCATCTCCAGCATCAATCACAGCACCGACACTTTGAACTCCTGCAGTAGGCTGATATGTTTCGATAAACTTTTTTAAATCTTCAGTAATCTGATTAATGGAATCGGTCACGATACCTCCGTTGTGAACACTTGAGCAAACCTAAAAAAATATAAGAGTCACAATTTTTCAATCATCCCGCTGGTAATTGATCCTCTTTGAATTCACCTTTTCACAAACTTAATTTAACAATTTCTGAAGACTTCTGCAGTCAACAGAATTTCCCTGCTTAACACCGCAAAAATGATAACTGATTGTAGGCAGATTGTCCAGAAGATTACCTTCTAGCTGAAATATCTTAGGGCTATCGTTAATCTAGTTTCCAGATCCAGGGGAGAGTCTGAAGGTATTGTCTGGAGCGATGCCTGGGCTTCGAGCACGGTATATCCCAGGGAAGTTAACGCTTCCTGCACCTCAGCATTGACTCCTGCTGATTCAGGTGAAATAACCATATCTTCTGTGAACGTGATCCGGTCCTCAAGTGTGAGGACTATCTTCTGGGCAGTCTTTTTACCTATTCCAGATACCTGGGCAAATATTACGTCCTGTTTGTTCAATACCGCCCGTTTTATTACATCTGGTGAATGAGTTGAAAGTGTTTCCAAGGCCAGGCGTGGACCCACACCATTAACCTTGATCAATTCCTGGAAAAGGACTATTTCATCCTGGTCCTTAAACCCATACAATGTTAATGAATCCTGCCTCACAACCAAATGTGTAAAGAGGGAGATTTTTTCTCCTCTCCGTAATGACTTGTGAAATATTTTCGTTACAAAGACCAGGTAACCAATACCACCTACTTCAACAATGATGGAGTCCTCTCCGATATGAATGACCTGGCCTTGAATGCTAGCTATCATAAGTAAATCTCTCAGACTAATAGAATAAAACCCAGGGGGATTTAAGTAGATCTGCCAACAACCCGGCGGATGCTCCGAACAAAGCCATCAGGGCAAAAGTTCGAGCACCGGCAAAGAGGCCCTTGCCTTTATTGAGGCCATGGGCATATTCCCGCTGCATGCCAATCAAAACCCCAATAAGCAAAGCTGCGCCAAATCTTAAAATTAAATCCTGATTGACCATTTTATCTGTATGCCTTTCTCGTCGAGTGTAAGTAACAAATCGCGACTGCCAGGGCGTCAGCTGCATCATCTGGTCGTGGAAGATCATCCAGTTCCAGCAGGATTTTTACCATCTGCTGAACCTGTTTTTTGTCAGCGTTCCCATATCCTACAACCGCCAGTTTTATTTCCGTGGGCGTATATTCTCCCACAGTCAATTCTGCTTCAGCGGCAGCAATTAATGCCGCCCCTCTGCCCTGACCTACAGAAAAAGCAGTTCTAACGTTTTTTTGAAAGAACAATTTTTCAACTGCACAACATTCAGGTTGGTTTTCCTCGATTATCTCTCTCAGTTTTTGGTAGATGTGAAGCAGTCTTTTTGGTTCCTCCCAATCACTCGGAGTAGTTATTACTCCATGATTGAGCCACTCGAGTTCACCTCCAGCGAGTTCTCGAATGACCCCATACCCGGTAATTGCAGTACCAGGATCAATACCGATCACAACTCGAGTTGTCCCCATGGATTACGAGATCCCTTCCAGCGCTTCATCCGTTATTTTAAGATTCGTGTACACTTCCAGAATATCATCTGATTCTTCCAGCGTATCAATAACTTTCATTACCTGAACAGTTTCTTCTAAACTCAGTTCAATTTCCTGGTTTGGATCCATTCTTAACCCAGAAGCCTCGGGGATAATAGAAGCGGCTTTTAATTGATCGTGGATGGTTTTAAATAATTCAGCTGATCCAATGATCTCAAAATAATCTCCTTCTTCAAGAACATCGTCAGCTCCGGTTTCGACAGCAATTTCAAACAAGTCATCAAATTTATGATCTCCGCAAGGAATATTGAAAAATGATCTCCTGGTGAACTGCCAGGATACAGACCCTTCCTGCCCCATACTTCCACCATGTTTTGTCAGCACATGCCGAATATCCGCGACAGTTCTGTTTCTATTATCTGTAATGCAATTTAAAAGAACCGCAACTCCATGCGGCGCATAACCCTCATAAAGAATCTTTTCCATCGTGGCTGCATCACGATCTTCCCCGGTTCCCCTTTTGATTGCTTTATCAATATTCGAACTGGGCATATTGGCGTTTCTTGCTCGGTCAATAGCCAGTCTCAATCCAAAATTCATATCAGGATCCCCTCCGCCTTCCCTGGCAGTGATTTGGATTTCCCGGGCAAGCTTTGTGTAAGCTGCTCCCCGACGGGCATCAGTTTGAGCTTTTTTATGTTTAATGGTCGACCACTTTGAATGTCCTGACATTCTGAACCTCCCGAATGGGTTATGATAGCGAATTTCATGAGGAAAGAAATATGAAATCCAGTCTAAATTATTTTGGTCTAATTATAACATCTAGCTCTTTGTTCCAGCGATTTAGAGGATCATGATTGAAGAATAACGAAATCTTTGTTTCTTCATCAGGCAGCTAAACAAATCGGGAAGCTCCCATAAGAGTAAACCGCTAGATATTCCGGTCATCAAGCCGCTTCAAGCCAAGCTCAGCGGCAAAATCAACAACACTTTCAAATTCTTCCCGGTTAACCAGGCGGTTAATCTCGGGGACCTGTTGCGCCCGATAGACAGGCCGGTATTGATCCATGATGTTCAAGTAGGTATCTCTTGAAATCTCACTGGCAACAAAACCCAACACTTTTTGGGATCCTGCCAATCCAGCCGGCAGTACCAGATGGCGGATAAGCAGGCCAGTTACAGCAATTCCCCTGGAATCCAACTGAAGATTTCCCACCTGCCTGTGCATTTCCCGGACAGCTTCTGTATTAACCGATGGATAATCAGAAACGCCTGATAGACGTTCCGCCGGGTTATCTGCACTGTATTTCATGTCCGGCATATAAATATCGATGACGCCATCTAATAACTCCAGCGTACCGATTGAATCATATCCACCGGTATTATAAACAATTGGCAAACTTAGTCCTTTTCTTGCTGCCAGATAGATCGCCTCGAGTATCTGGGAAATCACATGGGTTGGAGATACAAGATTAATATTATGGCAACCCCGTTCCTGTAATTCCAGCATGATCCCGGCCAGACCTTCAGCTGTCACCGGTTTGCCTGTCAGCTGCTGACTGATATCAGCGTTTTGACAATAGATACAAGAAAGATTACAACCACTGAAGAATATAGTTCCGGACCCATTCCATCCTCTTAATGGTTTTTCTTCTCCTAAATGGGGCCCATAGCTGCTGACCCAAGCTTGCTGACCAACACCGCAGATACCAAGTTCTCCATCCAACCGATTTACAGCACACTTCCTGGGACACAGGTCACATCTGGACAGCTTTTTATTCATCTCCATGACCCGTTCTTTAAGAATCCCCGAGGATAATAGGTCCCGGTATGCTGGCAGATAACTCATAATCGTCTCTCCTCCTATCCATTATAGCTGGTAAGGAAAATCTTCCCTTACGCATCAATACGTTATCTTGAAGTATTTATATGGCTTGTTTTAATTGCCTCTCTTCGATAGAATTTGGATGGAGGATTCTACTTGAACAAGTTTACTCGCAGAAATTTCCTAAGATTATCTTTAATGGGCCTGCTCGGGTCAGGTTTTTCACCTGGTTTCCCGGCCTATGGTATCCGAAGAACGAAAGGGTTGATCGGAAGGATCGCCGCTGATGATAAAACCATCTCAATTTATAAAGAGCCAGATTATGAGAGCTCTACCGTTCGAGAAACTATTTTTGACGAACTGATCCACCTTTATTATGAACAGGAGATCACTCAGGAAGATTATCCCCCACAGCAATGGTACAGAGTCTGGGGAGGTTACCTTCCAGGAGTCTATGTCCAGCAAACCCGCTATCGTTTAAATAAACCCATTGATTCAATCTCTGAATGCGGAATCCTGGCTGAAATCACCGTCCCATATACTGAAGCGTATACGTTCAGCGAATACCAGGGTTGGAAATTAAAATATCGTCTTTATTATGAAACCAACCATTGGATAACTGGAATAAAAGAAGGACCAGATGGAAACCAATGGTACGAGCTGACTTCCCAGCTCTCAACCTCTCTGGTTTATTATGTTCGCAGAGACCATATCAGACCCATTCAGGACCCGGAATACATTCCTACCAGCATACATGTCCCGCCCGAGAAGAAACACATCAAAGTTTCTCTCAAGGACCAAACACTTTCCGCTTTTGAAGAAGACAAACTGGTGTACGCCACCAAGATATCTTCAGGTCTGGGTTATAAAGAGGTGAGCTTAAAAAATCCTAAAGCAACAGCCACGCCTAGAGGCACTTTTTTCGTAACTTCCAAGTATCCCTCAAAACATATGGGAGGAGTAATAGCAACTGGCGCGCCTGGAAGCTACTCCCTTCCTGGTGTTCCTTGGGCTACTTTTTTTATATTTGATACCGGAGTAGCGTTTCACGGTACCTATTGGCACAATAATTTTGGAAATCGAATGAGCCATGGCTGTGTCAATATGAAAAACTCCGATGCTAAATGGCTCTTCAGATGGGTTAACCCAGCGTACGATCCTCCCTATAAAAATCATTGCAATTGGCATAATACAGGACATGGAACCCGAATAGTAATTGACTGATAACAAGCCGCATATCCATTGTGTGTTAAAATGGGCGCATGAGTGGCAAAACAATTACCAAGAACAAAAAAGCCTTTTTTAACTTTGAGATCCTGGACACGTATGAGGCTGGAATTGTTCTGCAAGGTTCTGAAATAAAGTCTATACGTAATCACCAGATCAGCATAGATCAGGCATATATTCACGTAAATGGCGAAGAAGCCTGGTTGATCGATTCTTATATTCACCCCTACGAACAGGCTAGCATTCATAATCACAATCCCAATCGACGCAGAAAACTCTTGCTCCATAAAAAAGAGATCCTGGAATTATGGGATAGGGTCAGGATCAAAGGTAATACGATAGTCCCCCTGCGAGTTTACCTTTCGCACGGCAGGGCTAAAATCGAGATTGCCGTTGCCAAGGGCAAAAAGCTCCGCGATAAAAGAAGAGAAATTGCCGAGCGGGAATCAGAACGCCAAACCGAAAGAGAGCTGAGAAAAATCGGTCTTTAACAGCTTAAACAACCCTAATTGGATTAGAAATGAGTCTTCCCTCTACAATTGCTGGCTTAAATCAGCTTCCACTGCAAATCAAAAGGGAGACATATGCCAAAATTATTCCTCCCGAGCTGCTGGAGATGTTTGGTATCCAGGAGGACCTGCTGGATAACCAGGGAAATGATCTTTTCCAGTTGAATTGTCATCCGGGATCAACCGATGTCGAACTTGCCCTATTTCATTCAGTTGAAGCCCGGGATCCCATTATCTTCGGCCACATCACAGATACAATCCACGGCCAGCTTCATATTCTTCTGTACGGCATGAATGACATAAACTCACAGCGTTTTGATGTTGACCAATTAGCAGATGGAACAAAAACCAATTTTGGGTACAACCAGCGTAACTTAGAAGCAGAGGTACAAGCTCTTAATGCCGGGCTTGCGCCAGGACAAATATACCGGGGACCCCGTTTATTCCAGCAATCCTTAAAACAGTTCGAGAGTTTTGTATCTTGCCTGGACCAGGACCTTTTTTTTGTCGAGCCCCTTTATTATCATATCGCGCTGATTTTTGAGAATTACAATTTCCAATATCAATCAGGCAAAAAGCTAATGGACCGGATTTACACCGGATTCTCAAAAGATGGTGATCTAATTTCCCGTCTGGATGGAAGCAACCCATTTAGACAGCTTAAGGCTGCTGCCCATCTTCGTTTGCGTTCCTGGGCGGTACATGACAATATTCTCGGTGAGCCGTTTTCAAACGTTACCATGTATAAATATATTGACAAGGACTCAACACCATGCAGTGAAATTACACTCCCATGGTAAATATCGAGCTATTAAATATTATGTGTTGGGGCGAATAAATTATGATCCATATTGACGGAAACTCACTGACCCTTGAAGAAATTTATCTGGTGGCAAATGAGAATCATCCAGTCTCTTTAGCCCGTGGTGCAGTTGAAAAAATAAATAAATCTAGAAGCTGGGTTGAAAATATAATCAGCCAGGGCAAGCCAGTTTATGGCATCAATACAGGGTTCGGGGTATTTGCTGATCGGCAGATATCCAGTGAAGAAACCAAGCAGCTGAATAGAAATTTAATTCTCAGCCATGCAGTGGGTACCGGTGCTGCTCTGCCAACTGAAGTGGTCAGAGCGGCTATGCTGATCCGGGCAAATACTTTATCCAAGGGATTTTCCGGGGTTCGCCTGCAGCTGATTGAAACTTTGCTGGAATTGCTAAATAAAGGTATCCACCCGGTAATTCCATCCCAGGGTTCTCTGGGTTCCTCCGGAGATCTGGCACCCCTATCACATTTAGCCCTGGTAATCTCTACTGATGAGAATGACCATGAAGAAGAGTCCGGGGGCGCTGAATATCAAGGTGTGTTGTCATCGGGCAAAAAAGCCATGGAACAGGCAGGCATTTCGCGGATCATCCTGGAAGCCAAAGAAGGAATTGCCCTCAATAACGGAGCGACATTTTCAGCAGCCATTGCAGCCCTGTGCTGTTATGAAGCTAATATCCAGTTAGGGATCGCAGATATAGCCCTGGCGTTAAGTTTAGAGAGTTTACGAGGAATTTCCAGTGCTTTTGACCCCCGAATTCATCAATCCCGGCAGCATCCCGGCCAGATCGCAGTTGCCCAGAAAATACTCCAACTGATAGCTGGAAGCACACTGGTTGACTCCACGGACAGAGTCCAGGATGCTTATTCCCTGAGATGCGGACCCCAGGTCCAGGGCCCAGCCTGGGAAACGCTTCAATTTACAGAACAGGTAGTTATCAGGGAAATCAATGCCGCTACAGATAATCCTTTGCTTTTTGGTGAAGGAGAAGCAATCTCAGGTGGAAATTTCCACGGCGAACCAATAGGGATGGTGATGGATTTCCTGGGCATTGCTCTCACAGAAATTGCAGGCATATCAGAAAGACGAATTTACAGGCTGACTGATGGAAAATTAAATGAGGATCTACCTTCCATGCTGGTTGATAGTCACGAAGACGCTGGTCTAAATTCCGGGATGATGATGCCCCAGTATACAGCCGCTTCACTGGTGCTTGAAAATCGATCGCTGGCATCCCCGGATTCGATCTATTCCCTACCAACCTCGGCAGCCCAGGAAGATCATAACGCTAACTCCATGACCGCTGCCAGACACACCAGGTCTATTATTGAAAACACATGGCATGTTCTGGCTATTGAACTTTATACTGCAGCCAGAGCTGTAGATATCCACAGAAAGGAAAATTCAAATGCAAATCTTGGCGTGGGTACTGATGCAGCTTACCAGGCAATCAGGAACGTGGTCGCATATCAACCGGGTGATGCTCTCTGGGGCCCAGAAATTGATCTGGTAAAGCATATCATAACAAATGGTCATTTATCAACGCGCGTGAAGAAAGTACTTTCATAAAATTATTCTATCTGCTTTACACCGGACAATCGATTGAGACCCATAACAGATATAAAGCACACCAGCATCAGGAGCTGCCAATTGTTATGAATGATCAAACAAAGTCTGATTATTTAACTGCTGCGGTGTTGGTATCAGTCTTTTATGTCGCTGCCCAGATGATGGCGGATATTGCCAGTTTAAGAATTGTGCTCATCGCGGGTTTTTCAATTGATGGGGGGACATTTGTATACCCGCTGACATTCACCCTGAGAGACATGGTCCACAAAGTTGCCGGCATCAAAACTGCCCGCATATTGATCATCGCAGCAGCTGGTAAGATGGACACCACCTTAAACAATAATGCCATTACTAAATTCAAACCAGCGGCTGCGATGATCAATATGCGGGCAGTTTTGATGCCGGCAACTTTGTGGACCATGTCTCGCAGGGTGAATGTCAGCGGGTATACAAATGTCCCCCCATCAATTGAAAAACCCGCGATGAGC
>PVMK01141987.1_pt1 | contig 65930 bp, 64 predicted proteins | sample 1853481 | NCBI WGS metagenome assembly PVMK01 (sample SAMN08533507, study PRJNA380276) | Marine sediment metagenome, whole genome shotgun sequencing project.
GATTGGTGTGGATGTGGACACTGTATCTCCTATTGCACTGCCGCTTCTTTGTGTTCGTATAAGTGCACATCCCGTTGTGGGTAGGGGATAGAGATGCCCTCTTCGTCAAAACGTCTCTTGACAGTTTCTGTCACGTCAAAGTAAGCACCCCAGTAATCTTCCTTTTTCACCCATGGCCGAACCGCAAAGTTGACGCTGTTGTCTCCGAGCTCTAAGACACCGATTGTAGGTGCGGGATCCTCAAGAAATCGATCGTCTTTGGCAAGAATATCTTCCAGGATCTCTCTGACTTTCTTGAGGTCATCACCGTAACCAACGCCGATCACCATATCCACTCGCCTGGTATCCTTGGCCGAATAATTGGTGATGTTATCTCCCATCATCTTGGCATTGGGAACGATTATTGTTTTGTTGTCCGGGGTTTTGAGTTGGGTGGCGAAAATTTGGATCTCTTCAACAGTGCTCGCAACTCCCGCACCCTCGATGTAGTCACCTGCTTTAAAGGGGCGGAATATAATCATGAGAACACCTGCGGCGAAATTTGCCAGGGAGCCCTGCAAGGCCAAACCAATGGCCAGGCCGGCGGCGCCGATGACGGCAATGAATGAGGTGGTTTGAATGCCGAGCTGATTGAGAGCCGCTATGATGACAAATGCGAGCAAGGTAATGTAGGTCAGATTGCCGACAAAAGAGATAAGAGTCTCATCGACATTGCCTTTTGCCATCATTTTCTTGGTCGCATTCCTCAGCGCTCTTGCAACCCAGCGACCCACAACGAAAATTATTATGGCTGCGATAATCTTGATTCCATAAAAAGCTGCAAATGCTTGTAAATCGGGGATGATGTTGTTGAAATCCATACGTTCCTCCTTGTCTCTTAATCGATTAACAAAACAAACTTTTACTAAGAAAATGCATATTAAGCGGATCCTTTGAACTTCTCCATCATTACCGCTTGCATCTTTTGGGTCACCTGCGTTCGATCGTGTCCTTGTTGAAGACGCTGTCCCAACTTCTTCCCGGCTTCAACTGCCGCTTGCATCACTTCTGGTTGTTTGGTCACATCCGGAATGATTTCCTCGGAAATCTTAACGCCTTCACCGTGGAGAAAATAGGGGATGCCTACTTTGCAGGTCTCACCATAACCACAGGAAAAACAGCTGGCGGCACCTTGTCCCGGAACTTTGGCCACCGTTTCAATGAAGTTGTAAAGAAAAAACTTCTCTATCTCATCCGCCGGGTAGTGACCTTCAGTACCCCCTACACCCACTGCAACTCCCAACTTTCCCCAAAGGAGATCACCTTCCTGGTGTCGGAATTGAAACCACCTTTCCAAGAAGGCATGGGTCGTAGCGTTCATCCCTGAGTAGTAGTTGGGTGCGCCGATGACGTAACCATCAGCCTCGACGATCTTGTCGCGAATCGGCTCCAGGTCATCTTCTACCTTGCAGATGTTGTCTTCGACGCAGCCGAGACAGGCAATACATCCAGAGATCTGCTGCTTTCGAAGGTGCACGAACTCGTAGTCTACGCCAGTTGCTTCCAGGACAGTATTGACAAGCTTATACACACCAGATTTTTTTTCTTTACGGGGACTTCCGCAGATCCCTAAAACCATCATTTCAAATCCTCCTTTGTCAAAATTTCACAGAATGGCGATGTATCTCGAGACTAACTGGGGGGCAACAATTAGAACTATAACCAATCTTCATCGAAATTTGGAGGGTACTTTCGGCAAGTAGTTAACACAAAGCCCGAAAAGACAACCAAACACTAGACACTAAGCACTAGGCAGAGGAGAGACTGCAAATTCAACTCGTCCTCGTTCTTGATATAGAGAGGCAGCAGTTGCTGAAAATTACAAATCACAAAACCCAAATAACAAACAAATTCCAATGACCGAAATTCGAAATTCAAAACGTTCACATCATCTTATAAAAGATTCCAAATATGTTTGGGTCATTGAATATTGGAATTTGAGATTTATTTGTAATTTGGTGCTTGGGATTTGGGATTTTTGATTCTGGACTGCAGATTGCGAATTTGGGAAGCTACCCCTATTGAGAAGTTATGATTTCCTGGCTTCAAGCAACCATTCGTACAATGATTCCACACACTCTTTGATGTCCTCGAAGCAAAACCGATAGGCTTCCAGGTTACGACCGTACGGATCGCTTATGCCGCGCTCACGAGAACCATAGCGGGCGAAATGACGGAGGAGTAAGATTTTTTCGGAGGCTTGGGGATACTCAGTTATCAATTCGTGGCCCTGGTGAGACTCCATGATCAGAACAAGGTCGGCGTTATCGATGAGTTCTGTAGTTATAGGGCGCGCTTTGTGCTCTTCCAGCGAGATGGAGTTCTCTCTTGCCACACGCACGGCATTGAAAGATGCTGAGTTACCGGGGAGAGCAATGAGTCCTGCAGAGCCTACCTGCATGCCGGTGATGGCATTTTCCCATAGCAGGGCTTTAAGTTGCCATTCTGCCATAGGGCTGCGGCAGATGTTGCCGGCACAGATAAAAAGGATGTTGAGGATGCTGGCAGGAGAAACTGTCATAGAGTGGCCCACACCAACTAACCAGCTTTTACTTCAATTTTCTTTGGTTTGGCTTTCTCCGCTTTGGGTAGGACGAGCCGGAGAACACCGTCTTTGACAGTAGCTGTTATCGCGCTCTGATCAATACGATCCGACAGTGTGAATTGACGGTGAAAGGTCCCGGTCTCAAACTCTTGGAGCAGGTATCCCTCTTTTTCGGAGGTCAGTGGTTCGACCTCACCTGAGACGGTTAGCTGGTTTTCATGTAAATCGATACTGACATTCTCACTGGACACCCCGGGCATATCGGCCAACAGGGTGATTTCCGCCTCGGACTCAAAAATATCCACCGCCGGAACGAAAACAGGGCCGGGTTTAGTTCGTTCACCGTCACTCTCCAACTCCCGTTTACCTCGAACCTGAAGTTCCTTGTCGCTCATTATATTTACCTCCTCTGGAATCCAATCATCCTTCATTCAAACGGGCTTGACTTCTATTTGCCGTGCTTTGACTTCTGGAGCCTTGGGCAAAGTAATGGTGAGTAGCCCATTCTTGCAGACTGCGGCAACTTTACTACTATCAATGTGAGTGGGCAGCGAGGTGATACGTCTGAAGCTGCTCGCCTTCCGCTCTCTGCGATGATATGAGACGTTTTCGCCCTCAACCGGAATTTTTCTCTCGCCGTTGATAATCAGATCATTCTCCTGCGTGGTGATTTCAATGTCCTCAGGGTCCACTCCCGGCAGTTCCGCCCTTACATAGTAATTATCCTCGTCTTCCGTAATGTTGAGATGTGGATAAACTCCTGCTGGCCTCACTGCCTCCCAGGTACCGGTGAGGGTATTATAGATCCTGTGCATCTCATGCTGTAGACGCTGCATTTCGGAAAAAGGATCGAAACGGTAGCCAGCCCGGCCGGGCCTCCATTTAATAATGGTCATTGTTTTCTCCTCCTCTCTCCCTGATTTCTGAACAAAAAGACCGTCCCCTAAGAAAAAATAAGCAGGGGGACTCCAGCTGTCAATTCTTTAAGAGCCTAAATGAAGTCCGTCAGAATGAGAAATGATAAATGCCAAATGCGAAATGTTCCCGCTGCTTACTATCTCTTCTTCGCTTGAGCAACACTGATAACCTGTGCCTTGGAGAGACTGAGCAACTCCTCGAAGGTGGTGGCAAACATGTTGCTGGTAGTACCACCGGCAGGGTAGATTTTGGCAAAGCGGTTGAGGCTCTCATCCAGGTAAGTGTCCATTGCTTGCCGGTGCGCCACAGGGGGGACAGCCCCAACTGGATATCCAGTTACCTTTGAAACTGTTTCTGCGTCGGGCATCCTGACCTTTCTGACCCCGAGAAGCTTCTTGAGTTTCTTGGTGTCGACGTTCATGTCCCCGGACATCAAAACCAATACCGGCTCGCCATCAGCCAAGAATATTACTGACTTGACAATTTGCCCCAGTTCTACTCCTAGGGCTTGGGCCGCAAGATAAGCGTTTTCAGTGCTCTCAGCAAAAGTGTGTATTCGTGCTTCTAAACCGTGGGCAGTCAAAAATTGGCGGACTTCCGCTACTCCAAATTCTTTCATGCTATGCTCCAATGCCGTACTCGGTATCCAGTTACAGGGCATTAGGGTTGAACCACTGAAACACATGGCAGAATAAATCCGAAATCCGAATATCGAAATCCGAAACAAATTCAAATTCTCAAAATCCGAATGACCGAAACTTTTTGCCTGAGCGGATTTTGTTTAGAATATTTGATCCGCCAAAGGCGGACGGATTTGTTTCGTGCTTAGGATTTAGAATTTCGAGTTTGGTGGCCAATTGGCCACGCTGTGGCCTCTGTGTCTCTGTGGTGATTAAAGTCCTACAGATACAAGTCTTATTCACCAATTATTTTAACGAGAGCGCGCTTGCGTCTCCGTCCGTCAAATTCACCATAAAATATCCGTTCCCAGGTACCGAAGTCCAGCTTGCCATCTGTCACGGCCACAACCACCTCCCGTCCCATTATTTGTCTCTTCATGTGGGCGTCGGCATTGTCTTCTCCAACGTTGTGGCGATATTGGGAGACGGGCTCATGAGGAGCCAGCTTTTCTAGCCAGACGTCGTAGTCATGATGCAAACCTGCTTCATCGTCGTTGATAAATACGGAGGCAGTGATGTGCATGGCATTGCAGAGTACAAAACCTTCTTTGATCCCACTTTCTCTCAAGCATTCTTCGACTTGGGGAGTGATGTTGATCAAAGCTCTCCGCGTAGGTACCTCAAACCAGAGTTCTTTACGATAACTTTTCATGTTGATCCTTTCTTAACGAACCATTTTAAAGAACTATCTCGTATTTTTCTCAGACCGCAGCACCACAGTCGGGACAAATATCATATCCTCATCCCCAATCGTCAAGCTTTTCTTTTTCAAGGGGTCCCCTGTTTCTTAGCTAGCAGGTTGCCTCGTAGATAATGACGTTATACGCTTAACCGATTTTAGTCGTTATGTATCACGAACGTTTATTGGGACAGGGCAAGGGAGAGTTCTAGAGGTTGAGTAATTTTCAGACAAAGAAGGTAGAATTACAAATTATTGGCGCATTTTGTGCAATCTGACGTGACATCTGAAGAGAAGCTGATTAACATTCTAGCCACTTCAACGCGTATCTAACCGGACTGGAGAGGAATTGCATGGCTATTATTAGGTTGACAACGATCATGGAAAAATGGATGAGAATTTGCGCTACTGCTATTTTGTTCTTGATTCTGCTTTCTCCTCTTGCCGTTTGTGCTTCAGAGCCCCATTTCGCTCAGTTACAAGAGCGGCTCATTGCTGATGGCCTAGATGCCAATCTGGTTCAGTCAATCTATAGTAATCCCCAGGTCAGATTAGAGCTGGAAACGGTGGCAGGAAACCTGGTGCGCAGTGAAGCAACCCTTAATTACGATCAGTTTCTTTCTACCTACTCGGTGCGCAAGGCTGAGCGCTATCTCGACCGTCACCAAAGTACTTTGAAGGACGTGGAGCAACGTTTCGGAGTACCACAGGAAGTGGTCGTGGCAGTCATGATGGTGGAGACGGCTCTGGGCACCTATCCTGGAAAGTACATGACCATCAATATGCTTTCCACCATGGCAGCATCAAAAGAACCGCAAGTCCGGGAACAAATTCTGGCCAGCCTTACTGAAGAACAGCGGGAAATGCAGTCACCGAGAGTTATATCCAAGAGACTCACAAAACGGGCTGGCCGCGGTTACAGGGAGCTGAAGGCTCTGATTAACTACGTCCAAAAAAATGACATAGATCCCTTCACAGTCGTCGGCTCCAGCGAGGGCGCCATCGGCATTCCACAATTCCTTCCCTCCAATATTGAATACTATGGTCGAGATGGTGATGGTGACGGTCGTATCAGATCTTTTCAACCACAACGATGCCATTGCCAGCGTGGCCAATTTCCTCCGGGCGCATCATTGGGGACGGGCCGAGAATGCCAAGCAGAGGAAGAAAGTCCTTCTCTACTATAACCGAAGTAATTACTATGCCGACACGATCTACACTCTTGCCCAAAAGCTGAATGGGAACAAACCACTCTAAAGGGCGGTAAACGGTAAGCGGTAAACGGTAAGCGGGATGAGATGTTATCAGTTAATCGTTAACCGTTATTAGTTTTTTTTTGACTTTGCCTTTAACTCCATGCACTATGCTCTATGCCCTATGCCCTTCCCAATCTAAAATCCCTTCTAATTGCTCTCGACTCTGGCAAAAGTATCTGCTATCTTTGCGGCGATCAAATTGCAGCATTCCCAATTCTTGCTCTGATTTCACTAGGTTTTCTTTGTTCTTACCAGGGGTAGCTGATGATTGTCGGACTCGATGTCGGCGGAACTCACACGGACGTTGTGGTTCTTCAAGGCAGGGAGATTGTCAGCAAGATCAAACTTCCTACAGACCACGTGAATCTTCTCGACACCGTCTGCTCAGGCATTTCTGAGGCAACCAAGGACCTGGATCCTCAATCTATTGAGCGCATGGTGGTGAGCACAACTCTGGCTACGAATGCCATCGTTCAAGAAAAAACAGAGCCGGTGGGAATTTTGGTGGCCAGCGGCCCCTGGGGTGAATCCCAATGCGTTTACCATTGGTGATCACTACTATGTCGTCAGTGGTGCTATTGATCATCGGGGTCAGGAAATCGCTCCAATCAGTGACGAGGAAGTACTGGAGATTGGGAGGAAGCTCAGGTCTGAAGACATCCGCAATCTTGCGCTGGTGGGTAAATTCAGCATTCGCAATCCCAGTCACGAATTGAAGATGCGTGACTTGTTGGCGGACAACTTCGAGACTGTAACATTGGGCCATCAGGTATCAGGCCATCTGAACTTTGCCCGCCGCATTGCCACCGCCTACTTGAATGGTGCTGTGGCCCGGATCAGCGGCGAATTCTATAAAGCTGTCCGGGGGTGCATGGAACAGGAGGGAATCCAGATACCGCTTGAGATACTCAAGGCAGATGGCGGTACTATGGCACAGGAAAGCTCCATACAGTATGCGGTGGAGACCATCCTCTCCGGGCCGGCTGCGAGCGTTATGGGTACGCTCGCTTTTACCGACCCGGACAAGGAGGAGGTGGTACTGGACATTGGTGGTACTACCACGGACATAGCTATACTTGTAAATGGTGCGCCCCTGCTCAAACCGCTGGGAATCAGAATGGGGGGTTATAATACCCTAGTGAGAGCCCTTCGCACCGTATCCATCGGGGTGGGGGGTGACAGCTGGGTGCGGTTGGAAAACGGAGATCTCAAAATTGGGCCAGAGAGAAAAGGTCGGGCCCTTGCTTACGGAGGACCAGAGCCAACTCCCACTGATGCTTTGGTAACTCTTGACACGGTGCAGGGAGGACAAAAGCAACGTGCCATTGATGGAATTCATCGGCTGGCAGAGCAACTGGGAAAAGGAGTTGAGGAAACTGCGAAGGCAATTGTAGAGAAGTCCTGCTCGCTCATTATGGAAGCAGTCAACGCTCTGGTGGACAGAGTAAACCAACAGCCGGTTTACACTATTCACGAACTGTTAGAAGGCAGGACAATACAACCGTCTGGCCTTATCGTTATTGGAGGTCCTGCGAAAGAGATAGCCCCTTGGTTGCACGCTGTCAGTGGATGGCAGACCCGAGTTCCCTCTGAATATGAAGTGGCCAACGCTATCGGCGCCGCAGTTGCTAGAACCACCTGTGAAGTGACGGTACTTGCAGATACAAGTCGTGGGTATGTTTGCGCTCCGGAAGAAGGCTATCTAGATAAAATTGGCAAAGAGGCCTCAAAGCAGAAGGTGGTTCAGATTGCTTTCGATCTCCTCCGAAAAAAGGCACATCGGCTTGGAGCCGACAAGGACAATCTGGAAATGGAGCTGCTTGAAGATTCCGAGTTCAATATGGTGCAAGGATTTTACACTGTGGGGCGGAACATCCGGGTGAGGGCCCAGATCAAACCGGGTCTCATCAGTCCGTATAGAGAGGCTGCCGTATGAAAGCCAGGAGAAAAACTGGGCTGGTTTTTTTTCCAGCCTTCGATTGGGCAATAAGTGAGACCCATCCTGAGAGAGAGGAACGTCTGCTCTATACCCAGGACCAGGTTTTCGAAGAGGGTATCCTGGACATCGAAGGCTTGGTGGAACTCAATCCCGATCTGGCTACGACAAAAGATGTTGAGCGTGTCCATTTTTGTGTGCCGGGAGTGGAGGCTGTTCTCACTGAAAGCCATTATATTGCCGCAGGTGGATGCAAAACAGTCGCCGAGGCGGTGCTGGAGGGCAAGGTGGACTGTGGCTTTGCCCTGGTACGTCCTCCAGGACATCACGCCATGCGCTCTGTACACGGTGCCCGGGGTTTCTGTAACATCAATATTGAGGCTGTCATGGTGGAGCACATCCGCCATACCTATGGGGTGGACCGGGTGGCTATTGTGGACACTGATTGCCACCACGGAGACGGCACCCAGAACATTTATTGGCATGACCCTGACACCCTATTTATCAGTCTACATCAAGATGGCCGCACCCTCTATCCCGGTTCCGGCTTTGCTAGTGAAATCGGGAGGGCCAAATGCACTGGGGACCACGGTGAACATCCCCCTACCGCCAATGACCTCTGAGGAGGGCTTCCTCCATGTGCTGGATAGAGTGGTCTTGCCAATTCTGGAGGAGTTCAAGCCCGAGCTTATTATCAATTCAGCTGGCCAGGACAATCATTACAGTGACCCAATCACTGCAATGAACTTCTGCGCCCAAGGGTATGCGAAACTCACCGAGAAGCTACAGCCACATATAGCTGTCCTGGAAGGAGGTTATTCCATCGAGGGGGCGTTGCCTTATGTAAATGTAGGTATAATATTGGCGCTTGCTGGTATTGACTACTCATGGGTACAGGAACCGGATTACGACCCGGAGGAGATTCGTCAAAGTGATGAAGTGACGAGCGCCATAGCAAGCACCTGTGAGCACTTGCTTGAGCAGAGGCAACAATGCGGGCTCAAACGGGAAAAGTATCTGGCGGGCAACGAATTTGTCCAGCGCAGCAAGACCGTTTTCTACGACACCGACAACATTATCGAGGAACAGAAAGAAATGGTCAGGGTCTGCAAGGAGTGTGCTGGAGTGATAAAGATCGACTCCTATGCTGACACCGGAAATCACCTTCTCGGCATCTGTGTGCCCAGGAAAGCTTGCAGTGACTGTCAGAAACTCGGCAGCCAGTGGTTCGACGAAGGAAGTGTCAAACGCTATGATCTGGTTTGCCTGCAGGACCGGGTATTAGACGAGTATCAGGTTAAGCGGAAATGAACGACCTTGTTCCCCTGAAAGACTTCACCCCAGCCGATCTGGAACTCTGGATTCAAGAGGCGGGACAGCCCGCTTACCGGGCCAGACAGCTGCTCAAATGGATCTATGCTCAGAATGTAGAAGACTTCCAGGAAATGACGGATGTGAGCAAGGATTTTCGCGGCTGGCTCGAACAGCATGCACGAATTCCTAGCGTGATGCGAGAAAAGGTTTTGACCGATAAAGACGGGACTCGCAAACTTTTGTTTCGTCTTCTGGATGGCGAACGCATAGAAAGTGTTTTGATTGATGAGGAGCGCCGGCTTACTCTTTGCGTTTCCAGTCAGGTTGGTTGTGCCTTGGGATGTCGCTTCTGCTTAACCGGCGAGCAGGGCTACAGGAGAAATCTTAGCGCTGGAGAGATCGTAGACCAGATCTGCGCGGCACGACGTGAACTTGGCCCAGAAGAACGGATAACCAACCTGGTCTTCATGGGAATGGGAGAGCCTCTCGCCAATTTGCAGCAGGTGGCCAAGGCACTGGAGATAATCACTTCAGACCATGGCCTCAACTTTTCCACCAGGAAAGTTACCTTGTCCACAGTTGGTCTGGTCCCGGAGATGCTGGAGTTGAGCCGGCTGTTTCCTATAAAATTGGCAATATCTCTGCATGCTGCAGACAACGAGACACGATCTCGTATTATGCCAATCAACCGCCGCTACCCCCTGGAGGAGTTGTTGGAGGCTTGCCGTCAATTGGAGCTGCCACGCCGTCAGCGCATTACCTTTGAATACCTCCTGCTTGCTGGTGTCAATGACTCAGCGGCAGATGCCAGAAAGCTGGCGAAACTCCTGAGAGGTCTCCGAGCCAAGATCAACCTTATTCCTTTCAATGAGTATCCGGGATCTCCCTTTCAACGTCCTTCCCCAAACCGCATCGAGGACTTCCAGAAAATACTCCAAGAGAAGCATTTCACCGCGACCGTGCGCCAAAGCCGTGGGACCGAGATTATGGCGGCTTGCGGTCAACTCAGCCACTGTCATTAATCAATACACAACGACTAAGGTTTCAGCACGCATGGAGGTTTCAGTGTTCAGATTTTAGCTTCTATTTTTCTTCTTCCTGACACCTGAAACCTGACACCTGGTAACTGTACGACCCCTGACACCTGACACCTGGTAACTGTATGACCCCTGCCACCTGAAACCTGAATCCCTGACACCTGTCTCTAATCTATAACTAAATATAGTGGCTGAATGCCGAATGACAGAGTGGAGATGAAAGTATGTAATGTTCACTCAGTCCTGAAAACCAAGGGAACTGTTTGCCCGACCCCACTAGCCCCAGATTTTTTAGGCGGCCCATTTCCTTGCACAACGAATAGACATTTACTTTTTTACTTGCGTCCCCGAAACCAGGAGGATTTTATCAACTCTATGAGCGCGAAAAAGACGGGCCGATGGTAGGATCAAGTATACCCCCCACACCGGTATACTCTTCTCGCTTTCTCATGGTGGATGAAGACATCAGTTTCGACACATCCGTACACTGGCATTCGGGGCATTGTGGGGCTGGATCACTGGTAGACACCAGGAGCACTTCAAAGCTGTGAGAACAGTCTTTACACTCATATTCGTAAATCGGCATTATCTCCTCCGCAAAAAGTTAATGGAGTGTTTTCCCTGATATTGAGGTGGAGCGACAAGATTAATTTAACCTTTAGTCATTCAATATATTGTATTTCTAGTGGCTTATAACACCCTGTATAATATCATGTTAAGCACGAGGCTCGACTTTTGTCAATACGAAAAACCAACATTTTTTCTACATATCAAACTTTTTTTCGGGAGTGAAAAATAGGCTTTTATGAGGAACTAGGGGAAAGTGGAGATTACATCCCTTAATCCACACTATTGGCTCTAAAGACCCTAGCACAGAATGTGGTACGTGCCCCTGAAAGGGCAAAGTGTAGAGTATGATATCTTAACCTCTCAGCGGGTCAATGCGGATTTCAAATTGTAACGATTACTTCATTCTGTCAATTTGTTTGCTGCTGTTTCTTGCCGACGTATTCCGCCACCAAAATACTGATGTCATCATCGAGTTCAGTATCTTTTCCGAAATTTTTTGCCGCTGAATAAACTGCTTCCACTATCGCTTGTGCAGAGTCATCATGGTGCTTATTGAGGACCCCATAAAATCTCTGTTTTCCGAACATTTCCCCCTCAGAATTGCTATTTTCTAGGCTGCCGTCAGTGTAAAGTATCACCTTATCACCGAGTTGCAGTTTCTTTTCTTCCTGGCCAAATGGCTGAGTGGTTCCTAATCCAATAGCGGCACCGTGGCGATCGAGAACTTCTAGTTTTCCGTTGGAGCGCAGCAAGATTGGAGGTGGATGTCCGGCACAGCTATAGGTGAGACGGCCTTGGGAAAAATCTATGGCCATGTAGATAATGGTGAAGTAGCTGTCAAAACGTTCAAAAGGAAAGGCTTGCTCTAAGCTGTTTAGAACCTCCTCCGGTGACATAACTCTAAATTCATCCCCTGAGAGGCTGCGCTTGCTCTGCAGAAATTGAGACACTGACACTGCTATAAGGGCTGCAGGTACACCATGTCCGCATACGTCCAACATATAAAGTTCTATATGATTCTTATCCGGGTAATGTATATTAAAAATATCCCCACCGATCTGACTATATGGCTCAAATTTCCAGGCAACATTTAAAGCACCTGTCCACGGAGAGTAAGCGGGAAGCAAACTTTGCTGGATTCCAGCCGCTGCCTTAAGGTCTTGATCGAGTTGCTGCTGTTTTCTCTGAAGTTCAATCTTCTGTTGTTCGATGTCGGTAACATCGTAGATTATTATTAAGATCATTCTTTTACCTTGAAAATGGACATGGCGGGTACTAATCTCAAGAAATTTCGTAGTAGGAACTCCGTCAATATAAAAAACCCGTTCTAGCTTCACTTTGTCCACAGGGAGTTTTTCCACCATTGTCTTCAGGGCTGAACGACGGAGTATGCAGCTCTCGCACTGCGACGTCTCCCCGCAAGCTTTCCTTTCCTCGACAGAATATACGCAACCCGCGGCTTTGCCGAATCTTTCTATTAAAACGTGATCTTTTGACTTCTCGAACAGCAGGAGGAACTTATCGTTAAAATGATGGATTTGGAGATTCTCATCCGCAATTAGAACCGCCGAATTCATATTGTCCAGTAGTATGTTCAAGAACTCATTAGATTCTCTGAGGTCGTTGAAATAAGTCTCCATAGTAGAGGCCTCCAGATGTGTATGATCATAATTCTGCCAACATGATAACTTAATCAAAGACGACACGGAAAACAACTATTTTGGCAGGATTTGACTATCAAAAGGCCAGTGCTTTCTGCAGAGATTTCAAATGTCTTAAGCTAATTTATGGGAGACTGATCCATCGCAGTACAGATAATGATGAGATGTAGACCCACCTCGATCACTGCGAAAGTATGATTGCATCCCTTAATCCACACTCGGCTGGGAATTACCCTGGCACAATATTTTGTGGGTTGTCCAGACAAGAGCACCGTAGGAGGATTCTGACAGCTGAAGGCTTGAAGTACTTAACCAATGACTAGTGACCTAGAGGCTTGACAAAGCCACAGGTGTATACTAACAACAAGTGCTCGGGTTTAAGATTGAGGCGAGACGGGCGAGACGTGAGGTCGAGCGAGACGAGGGTTAGACATCAATTCGAAATTACCTCCCGATGCCCGTTGCTCTGAGCTCTCTGCCTACTGGATTTTTTTGCTTTGCACAAAACCGTTTGACTTGGGATGGAAAGACATGCTCGATTTCAAGAAAAGTGACGGGCTGGTGCCAGCTATTGTTCAAGATGATGAGACCGGAGAGGTTTTGATGCTGGCATACATGAACGAGGAGGCTTGGAAGAAGACGCTTGCCAGCGGGAAGGCTCATTATTGGAGTCGTTCCCGACAGAAATTGTGGCTCAAGGGGGGGACTTCCGGTCACATCCAAGAAATACAGGCTATCTACGTAGATTGCGATCTTGACACTGTCGTGCTCAAGGTTCACCAGGTTGGCGGGGCAGCCTGCCACGAAGGATACCCGAGCTGCTTCTATCGCAAGGTGGAGGGCGAGGAACTGAAGATGATATCAAGCCAGGTTTTTGATCCAAAAGAGGTTTATAAAACTTGACCTTATTTTGCATTGCTCTTATGGATCAGTCCCCCTCTTCCTCGGAAGGGGAGAGAGATCCAATATGAAATACTCGAGTTATACTAGATAGAAGAGGAGGTATTTGATCCCGTGCAACAGTTAAGATTGGGCGTGCCCAAGGGCAGCCTACAAGAAGCTACAATAAGCCTATTTGAAAAATCAGGCTGGCGCATTTCGTTGAGTTCCCGCAACTACTTCCCGGAGATCAATGACACGGAAATCAGTTGTTCCATTTGCCGTGCCCAGGAGATGTCTCGGTACGTTGAGAGTGGGACCTTCGATGTGGGGTTAACAGGAAGGGACTGGATACTGGAGAACGGTTCCCAGGTAAAGGTGGTGAAGGATCTAATCTACTCCAAAGTAAGTCAACGACATGCCCGATGGGTACTGGCAGTACCCATGGACTCCAGTATCCAAAAACTTGCCGACCTGGATGGCAAAAAGATCTCCACTGAACTTACCAACTTCACCCGGAATTACTTCAAGGAGCAGGGTGTCAATGTGGAGGTAGAGTTTTCCTGGGGAGCCACTGAGGCCAAGGTCATTGACGGGTTATGCGATGCCATCGTGGAGGTCACCGAAACCGGGAGCACCATGCGGGCGAACGGTCTGCGTATCGTTGAAGAACTTATGCAGTCGAACACCCAACTGATCGCCAACCTGGAATCTTGGGACGTTCCATGGAAAAGGGAAAAGATTGAGCAGATCGCCCTCCTTCTGGAGGGAGCGCTGCGCGCTGAGAATATGGTTGGTCTCAAGATGAACGTACCTGAAGACAAGGTAGAGGATGTCATGGAAGTTTTGCCCAGCCTCAATGCCCCCACTGTATCACACCTCTACCAGAGCAAGTGGTTGGCAATTGAGATTGTGGTCGACAAGGATCAGGTGCGTGAACTCATCCCCACCATCATGAAGCGTGGTGCCGAGGGCATTATCGAATATCCACTGCATAAAGTAATCTAGAAGCAGCTATCAGCGGTCAGCTATCAGCGGTCAGCTATCAGCTATTAGCGGGCAGTGTCGTTATCCGTTATTAGTTATTCGTTATTCGGGAGATCTGTCGCTATGAGCTGCCTTGACGACTTTAACGATTTCTACGATTTCTACGATTCTAACAATTTGAACGACCTATTACCCCCAACCGATCACCAATTTTAGGCATTTCGTTATGATAACCAAGCGTGCCAAAGAAATCAGACCGTTCATAGTCATGGATGTGCTCGAGCGCGCCCAGGAGCTCGAGAGTCAAGGTGAGCACATAATCCACCTGGAAGTGGGTGAACCAGATTTCGATACTCCAGCCTGTGTCCGCGCTGCCGGTGAAAGAGCCATAAGAGAGGGGAAAACTCACTATACTCACAGCCTGGGACTCCTGGAATTGCGGCAGGCCATTTGTGAGAATTATCTAAAGCGCTACGGGGTCGAGATCACTCCGGAGCAGATCATTGTCACCTCGGGAACATCACCTGCCATGTTATTGATTTTTGGTGCCTTGCTGGAGGCAGGTGATGAGGTGATTATTTCCGACCCCCATTATGCGTGCTATCCTAACTTTATTCGATTTGTTGACGGGATTCCGGTGCGGGTTCCTGTGGCCGAAGAAGATGGCTTTCAGTTTCGGCCCGAAGAGATTCGCAGGATGGTGTCGCCGCGCACCCGAGCCATCTTCATCAACTCACCCGCCAATCCCACTGGAAACCTGTTATCACCAGAGCGTATGGCCGAAATCGCCAAACTTGGCCCTATGGTGATTTCCGACGAGATCTACCACGGTCTGGTCTATGAGGGCGAAGAACATACCATCCTTGAATATACCGACGAATCTTTCGTGCTGAACGGTTTCTCCAAGTTGTACGCCATGACAGGCTGGCGTCTCGGTTATGTAATTGCACCTCCCCGTTTCGTCAGGCCCATGCAGAAGATGCAACAAAATTTTTTCATTTCAGCCAGTGCCATGGCTCAGTGGGCCGGAGTGGAAGCCCTGCGGAATGAAGAAGCAGCCGAAGAGGTAGCGCGCATGGTTAGCACGTATGATGAGCGGAGACGCTACATGCTCCAGCGGCTGAAAAAGATGGGCTTTGGCATTACTGTGGAGCCCACCGGGGCCTTTTATGTGCTGGCCAATGCCAAGCGATTCAGCAGCGATTCCTACCGCCTGGCCTTTGATATCCTCCACAATGCCAAAGTGGGTGTTACTCCAGGAGTTGACTTCGGCCCGAACTGTGAGGGATATATCCGCTTTACCTATGCGAACTCTTTGGAGAACATCGCTGAGGGTATGGACCGACTGGAGCGATATCTGGAGACTCGCATAGCGCATAGCGCATAGCGCCATGTGTCGGATTTGCTCAGTGCGCATGCGCACAGGGTCTCGCATTTGTACCATTGAGTAATGCACTTTTTAGATGTCTGAACATGAGATATAGTCATAGCCTCAAATCCCCACGCTAAGATCACCGATGCATAACTGCTGAAATGTGACCTATGCCTATGCCTATGGGCGCTGTGCGCAGTGCCATGATAATTCGTTCAGCTAAATTTATCTGTAGTGCGGTGACCCCTGGCCACTATCCACCCGATGACCTTCCTGAAGTGGCTTTCGCCGGCCGTTCCAATGTGGGCAAATCATCACTTATCAACAAGATATTAAACCGCAAGAAACTGGTACGAACCAGCAAGACCCCAGGCCGCACCCAGCTCCTCAATTTTTTCGAGATTAATGAGCTCTGGCGCTTTGTGGATCTTCCCGGGTACGGCTATGCAAAAGTGCCTGCTGAAGTTCAAAAACGCTGGCGCCCAATGGTGGAGAGCTACCTGACGACCAGGGTCAACTTGCGAGGCATTGTGTGGCTTCTGGATATTAGGCGGGAGGTATCCAAAGAAGATCTGACCCTCTGGGACTGGTTGCAGGCGAAGCAGGTAACGGTGATAATCGTTATCACCAAGGCGGATAAGCTCTCAAAGAACAAACGCAACAAACAGGCAGCCAGTATTGCCAAGAGTCTCGGGAGAAATGCACAGGAGCTGATACAGTTTTCTGCCACCTCTGGCGAGGGTAAGGACGAGATTTGGCAAGCCTTGCGCCAACTTCTTGGCGTTGATCAGTAATCATTTCGCATATTTTGTTTATTTTTGGGCGTGTAGTTGAGTAGGTCGAGTGGTTCTGCAAAGCAGGTTCACCCGACGACAAGATACGTCGGATCAATACCGCTAAAGCGGTACTACGCGACAACGATCCGACCTACTATTGTCTTAATGTGCAATGAGCAATGACAAATGAGGACGAGTTATGCGGGCAGTGGTACAAAGAGTGAGCGAAGCAAGCGTACAGGTTGAGAACCAGAAGGTGGGCAGTATCGACCATGGCATCCTGGTTCTTCTGGGAGTGGGCCAAGATGACGGGCCAGGGGATGCAATTTATATGGCAGGAAAGGTGGTCCATCTGAGAATTTTTGCTGATGAGCAGGGCAAAATGAATCGCTCTCTGCTTGATGTGGGAGGCGGCCTGTTAGCAGTTTCACAGTTCACCCTTTGGGGTGACTGTCGGAAGGGGAGGCGGCCTTCCTTTATAGCAGCGGCAGAACCGAGTAAAGCTGAAGAACTGTACGAGGTTTTTGTCCAGCATGCCGGGAGTCTGGGCGTGACCATAGCCACCGGGCGGTTTCAGGAGATGATGGAAGTATCACTGGTCAATGACGGACCGGTAACGCTATTACTGGACAGCAAGAAGACGTTTTAAGCACCAAAAAGAAGGAGTCAGGAGCCAGGAGCCAGGTGTCAGGTGTCAGGTGTCAGGAAAGAGAAACACAAAAACTGAAACGTGTTGGAGCGAAGCGGAAATCCCGTCTGAAGCGAAGCGGCAGTGGGGAACACTGAAACCTGAAACCTTAATTCTGGATTCTGACACCTGACTCCTCATATTTAACGTTATAGGTGACGGAGACAAAACGGTCGACGAGATGGAACCCCAACTACCGCTTTCTGAGGGTGAACTGCTTCCTTGCGGAATTGTGATCGATAGGGAAGGGGACTGGTATTATCAGGGCAGCCGTATGCATCGGGCGGACATAGTTTCCCACTTGTGCCAACACCTGGGTAGGGACGAGTCCAGTGGGTTGTATATCATCCAGATGGGAAAGCAGCGTTGCTACTTGGAAGTAGAGGACACCCCCCTAGTCATAACCGGTGTTTTGCATACAGAAGAAAGAGAAGGAGATAAACCAGAGCAGTTGCTGCTGGCCATAAAACATCTCGAGACGCACGAGCCTTTGGACCCAGAAAGTCTATGGATTGGCGAGCAAAACGTGCTTTATTGCAGAGTAATGGAGGGTGGGATCCCGGCTCGGTTCCTGCGCCCCGCCTACTACCAGTTGGCAGAATTTATCCATGAGGACAAAGAGCAGAACCGATTTTACCTATCGCTTGGAGGAAAACGTTTCTATATTGGTTGAGATGGAAATGAAAATGGATAGTAGGAAAATATTGCCGGCCATTGTTTGCCTACTAGCTTTCGTTGCATTGATATATTTTGCTGGCCAAGGGTGGGGCCAATCGTTTAGCCATCTCAAGCTGGATCCCGACCAGGTGCTTTGGAGTAGATTGTCTTTTCGAGCCAAAAGGGCTGTTGTTGACGTCAAAGTTGACGTTCGGTTGGCTCCCTTCTCTACAGCTGAATTTGAATCAGTTTGGCGAATCAATCCCCAGTCCATCCCGCTGCCGTCTCCAGGCCAAGAAGTCTATAACATAAGCGTCAATAGGGTCATTGATCATATTTTTAGTCCACCTGTAACGTTATCGAATCAGGTTTTGTTTGAGCCCAATCAAGCAGCAGCTCTCTATAGGGTTCGATTGCGCCGTGGAAAGGATGATATCAAAAGAACCTATTGGTTCAGTCGGGAAGGAGTTCATCGGCTGCGGACAAAGCCCAGTACCAAGGGAGAAGCCTCAGGAGATTCGGCAAAATGGACTGATGCCAGGACAAGCTTCTACCCCTACGATCTGACTCAACTAGGGTGCCCGCAGGTTACGGATCCCATGCTCCTCATATATCTTTTGTCTGCCGCTCACATAGACAAGAGTGGCGACAGCCTATCCCTTTGCGTTTTCGGGAAGCAGCAGTTGCATCGCTTACGGTTGCGGGTTGAAGGATTGCACACTCTTGAGGTTGATTATTCTGAGAACAGGGAGGGGGGTAAAGTTCGGAAAAAGGGAAAAGTGGATGGCCTCAGGATCACCCTCGAGGCTCAGCCCCTACAATCAGACCTGAAAAATGCGGAGAACTTTTCCTTTCTTGGATTCCATAAAGACATTACGATCGACATCGATCCCGAGTTACGCATACCTCTTCAGGTTAGCGGAAGAATCCCCACGATTGGCGCGGTGGCATTGAAACTGAGTGGAGTAAAAATGAGGGGCAGCAATAACCCTAACGTTGCATACCCAAACCGGTAAAAATCGCTGCGCTCACGTGATAGGGCGCCATCTGTGAGCGTGCTCGCCTCGGACAGGATCTCACGTACGGTCAAGTACTGTTCATCCTGTCCTAGCCTGCGCGCACACACATTTGGCGCACTCTGACGCGTTTTTCCTCGGCGTGGGTATACAACGTTAGGGTAACCCGAAAATAGTATGTACAGAGGAGTGTAGATTGAAAAATGGAGGAAGAGAGGAATGAGATCACGCTGCTTCGTATTCACCCTCTATGTGAAGAATAAACTCGCCCTGCTTTTCCGCTGGTACTAGTTTGAATCTACCTGCACCTTGAGTTCCAGTCAGCTTCCCTGTCCCGCGGTAAGTCGTCCATGTACCCTCGGTTACTTTATTAAGCCCATCCCGGCTGCCTTTGAAGCGGCTGTATGCAGTGCCATGCTGGAAGTGGGCCATAACATAACCCTCCATAAGGCCCCAGCCCCTGACCCGGTCATGGACGGTGACACTGCGCCGGGAGACAAACTCGCCGGCTACGCCCACTTGGTACTCAATGGGTTCCCCCTCCATTTCAACGATCATCATGGAGTGGTCAGGTTCGTCGTCAATTTCGAACGCTTCTCTCCTGGTAACCAAAAGTTTATACTTTTCCTTCTTGACCATATTCCTCTCCTACTCAAAAAATCGTGGTCAGCTGAATTCGCGTTTTGAGACTTTATGTCCGCATCTGTGGGGAATCTCCCCTTATAACTTTTATCCAAGAAGGAGTAGAGAACACCGCGATGAGAGTCTGTAGTCTGAAAAGTACAGTCCAACGAGCATGGTCGGGAGAAGTTGTATCAAAATGAGAGATTTACCCTTTTTCTAAATTAGGCCTCCAGGGCAGGCCATGTCAAGAAAAATCACCCATCTGATATGTTAGGGGAGGGGGTCAAGGAAGCAGTTTGTTCTTCTTGAGGTCCTGAACCAGCGCTTCGATTACAGAGTCGAAGAGTTTAATATTTGACTTCGGGTTTGCGGTTTTGGATGTGGCTGCCCAGATCAATTTCTCCGTTCCGGCGTCGTAAAGCTTCGTTTCCAAACCTACCCTTACGCTGGTAGTGTATTGCGCGGGCTGACGGGAATAACCGTAGGCGGTGCTGTAATCACTAGAATACCTTCCTTGATAGTCATCCGGTCTCCCGTACTCGCTCGTCGACGGGCTACGTATCTCTTCCTCTTTAAAACTAATCAAACGCGTTATGAGCACGGCATCAATATCTAGTTTTTCAATTGCAGCTAGTATGGCCGCTTTTTCTATCTTTTGATCTGACGGCATAACTGACGAACTCGCGACAGCCTGTATTCCTGCCGCCTTAAGTTTCTCCACGAACTTGTTCTCAAAAGAGCGCCTCGTCTTCTCTTCCTTTGCCACCCCAATGACGAACAAATCGGAGAACGGCGCCCCCCGATACCCATCGTCTTTCCAGGTTTCCGTTATCTTTGTGGTCGCGCAAGAAAAAAAGAGAAGGCTGGCGGATAGAGCAAGAGCTGCAAATTTGAATAAGCTTTTCATCAATGAACCTCCCTCTCCATTTAATTTTGATATCCGCTTATCACACTAGAGGTTTGGAAGCAAGGCGAGAATCCATTCATCAGGTAGGATTTTTCAAGGCTAACCTCATGATGAGCAGTTAGCGGTTAATCAGCCCAATGAGTTCGGTGGCCAGATCCTGATCCAGGGTTTCAAGAATTCTATGTTCCTTTCGTGCTGACGATCTGTCACCAAGCATCAAATAATTCAACCCCAAAGCATAGTGTGCCGGGGCATATCCGGGCTTGATTTGGATCGCCTTTCTACAAACTTCCACCGCATCGCTGTTTCGACCAAGCATGGTATAGGCTATGCCAAGTCCCAAATAGGCTGCGGCATAATCGGGGCTTAATTCGACTGTCTTCTGAAAAGACGTGAGGGCGTCCTCCCACGTTTCGAGCTGCGAATATACAATGCCCAAACCAAAATAGGCCAGTTCATAATCAGGCTTGATTATAGTGGCCCTTTTGAAAGCCTCTATGGCTTTGTGCCAACTCCCAAGATCGTGATATTGCAATCCCCGAGAGAAATAGGTTGCGGCAGAGTCAGATCGGGAAGGAACTCGCTGGTCGTCAGGCCTGATCTCATCGCGAACCTGATGTTTTTTGTTGGCAGGGGGTGTTACAAGCGCTGAAAACGAGGGAATAGTCGAGTACTGCCAGGAAAAAATAGCCAATGAAAATAGTAAAACAGCTTTAGCACCAACGAAATGCGAAGTTATATGCTTCCTGCGTTCCATCAGACCGTCTTGGATTGAGAATGGTGGGATTACACCCTTATTAAGTTAGACAAGAACCATACCAGCTTGAGAGTTTGCAGAAATTTACTGTAATTTCGGCTAGTTAGCTGTAATTATAATGTGAGCTAATCGAAGAATTGTGGCAAGGAAGTTCATAGATTTGGTAAAAAAAATCCACTAATTGGCATTCTTAAGGGTGGGGCAACAAGAAAGGACAGTGGGATCCCAGAGAGAACGTTTGCAGTAAGAATCCTGCAACGGTGTAAGAGTGGGAGTCTGTGGCCAATATGGAGCAGCCAGGATCCGAATTTCATACCTTAGCAGAAGATGGTCTCCTGCTTCGGGGTCAAGACATAAAATAAATGTAAAAGTCCAATTGCTGACGCAGCTTTGTGTGACAATGTCAAGGGGCTTTTAAGGTGCCCATCACTATGGACTTCGTGGTCTTCCCTTCTCTCCTTATCACCCGTATGATCTTCTGCGTCTCTTCTTGTTCAACCGCTTTATAGCTTTCTCGTGTTTCAGCCTGCTTCTCTCACCTTTACTCAAATAATAACGATGTCTTTTTATTGAAGGCCCAACATTCCTTTGGAAGTCCCTTTTGAGTCGCTTGAGCCTTTTTTCAAAACTATGCAAGTTGTGCCACCTTTCTTTGATTTGAATCCGGGCAAAGGATCTGTTGCCACTAAATCTTTGTGACGTTCTGGGCTGCGGGACCTTTCGTGCCCTCTCCCACCTCAAAACTTACCCGGTCACCTTCATTGAGAGTTTTAAACCCGGCCATGTTGATGGACGAATGGTGAACAAATATGTCCCCGCCGTCATCCTGCTCGATAAAGCCATAACCTTTCCGTTCACTAAACCACTTCACAGTTCCTTCAGCCATGTTTCTGACCTCCTTGGATAAAGTGTTAAGATGCTCCCTATTCTAAAGCCGCCGCAATTAGAAGGGAGATGTTCCTTCGAAACGAAGCGGATTAAGGGATCTACAAAATTTCGAGTAGCTCAATCCTAAAAGCGAAATCCCCGCCCTTGAGAAGATATACCAACCATTTGGTCCTTTTCCAGGGCAGGGGCCTACTCCAGTGCAGCAACAGACCTTAACTTTCAACGCAGGGTATCAACAACTAGCCCAACAATCAACACTAAATCGCATCTTTTCCAACTCAAGGTTCATGGTAGTTCTGCCCTCCATGCTTCGTAGTCAAAAGATCAGCCATCTAAAACACATCCAGTTTCATTTGGGAAGCCGAAAGTTGAATATGGGAAAAGAACGGTGAAGGATACAACAGAAAAAGGAAAGATTGGCAAATGAATGCGGTCAAGATGTTAGGGTATTAAAATATGGTGATCTCGGCTGGGTTTCTCTTTGCTTTTGGCAGGGATATCGGTTAAAATTCCTTCGATTCTTTTGGTTCTCCTGCTCGAGTTCGCGCTAACGCCCGGATTGACTCCGCCCTGATTCTCGCTGGCCGGTATCTTCGTTTTCCTGTTCTACCAGTTGCGACCCATATTGATTTGTGTTATTCCTATCTGGTTAGTATATATTCGACATATGGTTTTATTGGAAATCCTCTCTTCCCCCGTGTCCGCCTACATTATGGGCATGACCACAAGAGCAAACTACGGAAGATTTTGGGAACCGCTGTGTCCTCGCGAGATTTGGTAACCAAAGCTATTTGGTGAGGCAAGGGGAGTGCTGTGTTTTTTGACTTTGCCAACGTTTTTATCTTTATCATTCTGGGGCTGTTAATGACATTCGTGATCATTACGGTTTCCAGATTGCTTGCCCCCAGAGTTTCGGACGTCCCCGACAAGTTCACCACCTATGAATGCGGCGAGCGGCCCGTGGGTTCAGCCTGGATACTCTTTAATTTCAGGTTCTATGCGGTGGCGTTGGCGTTCCTCATTTTCGACATCGAGTTGGCGTTAGTCTTTCCTTGTGTCTCTGTTTACAAGAAGTGGCTAAAGGGTGGCAGCGGTTTGTTTGCCCTCATCGAAATTACGGTTTTTGTCGGGATCCTGTTTTTAGGTCTGATCTATATGTGGAACCGAGGTGACCTTAAGTGGACCAAGGAAGTACCTGAGGAGTTGGAAGAGGGAGTGGTGCTGGAAGAAGAGAAACCGATTATGTTTTAACCAACACCTGTATATGTAATCCAGTATCCGGGCTAAGGGAGAACGGCAATGATTCACCTCCACAACAAAATGCCTTCTGAGGGCTTTTTTGGCGCTGCTTTTACCACAGTGGATAGAGCCCTTAACTGGTTCAGACTCTCCTCGGTCTGGTACCTTCTCTTCGGCCTGGCCTGCTGTGGCATCGAACTGATGCAGACCGGCGGGCCGCGCACTGACATTGATCGCCTAGGTTCAGTGCCTCGTCCCACTCCCAGGCAGGCTGACTTGATGATCGTGGCCGGAACCCTGACCTATAAAATGGCCTCCAGGCTCCGGCTCCTCTACGATCAGATGGCTGAACCCAAATATGTAATTGCCATGGGCAGTTGCGCCAATTGCGGCGGCCTTTTTCAACTCTCCTACTCGGTAGTCAAAGGAGTGGACAAAATAGTACCCGTGGACGTCTATGTCCCCGGCTGTCCGCCCAGGCCTGAGGCGCTTACGGAAGGTATTTTGAAGCTCCAAGAGAAAATTCGCACCGAACGATTCCTGGTGAAGAGTCCATAGTGGAAGCGCAAGGTATCCTCGAAAGGATCAAGAGCATCATTGGTGAGGCTGATTTGGCCTGGGTCGACGACCAGCCTGGAGACCCCTATCTCGTCATTCCCAAAGAAAAACTGCGGCGGCTGGCCATCAACATGAAGGGAGACCCTCATCTCGTCTTTGACACTCTCATGTGTCTGAGCGGTGTACACAACATGGGGGAACAAGACGAGATGGAGGTGGTCTACCACCTTTATTCACTAAGGCACCGTCACCAGTTTATTCTCAAGGTCAAGTTGGACCGGCCAGCATTTTTTCCTCACTTCTATTTGAAGGTAGATTCAGTATCCGGCATCTGGCCTGCCGCGGCCTGGATGGAGCGAGAGGCCTATGACATGTTCGGCATCCATTTTGTGGGCCATGATGATTTCCGCCGATTGCTCCTTCCCACTGACTGGGAAGGCCACCCCTTGCAGAAAGACTATCAAGAACCTGATGCCTACCGAGGAATAGATACCACGAGGGAAGAAATAGAAGGAATATTGGCCGAGGAGAGCGGTTGATGCCTTTAACTACGGAGACAATGGTCCTCAACATGGGCCCACACCACCCCAGCACCCATGGGGTCCTGCGTTTCATCCTGCGCACTGATGGTGAGGTGATCCACCTGTGCCGGCCGGATATAGGCTACCTGCATCGCGGGCTGGAGAAGATTGCCGAGCAGCTCCCCTACGCTCATTTCATGCCTTACACCGATCGCCTTGACTACCTTGCCGCCATGAACTGCAACCTCGGTTATGCCATCACGGTGGAGCAGGCGGCAGATATTGAAGTGCCGCCACGAGCCGAGTACATCCGGGTTCTGGTGGCTGAACTGAATCGGATTATTAGCCACCTGATCTCAGTGGGCACCTTTGCCATGGACATCGGGGCGGTGACTCCCTTCACTCACACGATACGGGAGAGGGAATGGGTCAATGATTTATTCGAGGAACTTTGTGGCGCCAGGCTTACCTATAACTACATTCGCTTTGGCGGGGTGGTCTTCGATTTACCTGAAGGGTTTCTTGATCGGCTGAGCCAATTTCTGGACTACTTTGAGCCGCGGCTGGAGCAATACAACCGGTTCATATCCAAGAACAAAATCTTCAAGGAACGGCTGGTGGGGGTGGCGGTGATCAGCCCACAGCAGGCTCTTGACTACGCTCTCGTGGGCCCCAATCTGCGGGCCTCTGGCATTGATTGGGACCTGAGGAGAGATGAGCCCTATTCAGTATACGGAGATCTGGAATTCGATGTTCCCGTTGGAGCCGCCGAATCTGGGGTTTTGGGAGACTGCTACAGCCGCTACTGGATCCGCATCTGGGAAATGGAGCAAAGCGTACTGATTCTGCGCCAATGTATCGCCAAGATGCCCGAGGGTCCCTATTTGAATAAGTCGAAGAGAAAACTGAAAGTGGAGCCGGGAGAGATTTATGTGCGCACCGAGGCGCCCCGGGGTGAATTGGGTTTCTATTTGATAAGCCAAGGCGGACCTAAGCCCCACCGGCTGAGAATCAGGACAGGCTCATTTTCAGCAATGAGTATTGTGGAAGAGGTGAGTTCCGGTCTCATGATGGCCGACTTGGTGGCACTCATCGCCAGTCTGGACGTGGTTGCACCAGAGGTGGACCGTTAATCAGCAGGCAGATTGCAGCTAGCAGCAGGCAGAAGTTAATGTAAATTACAAATCACAAAACCCAAATAACAAACAAATAACAATGACCAAAATTCAAAATTCCAAACGTTCACATCATCTTAAAAAAAGAGAATTCCAATATATGTTTGGGTCATTGAGTATTGGAATTTGAGATTTATTTGTAATTTGGTGCTTGGGATTTGGGATTTGGGATTTTGGATTTCGGATTTGAGATGTGAAATGCGCAATGAGAAATGACTAATGACTCATTTTAGACACTTTTGCTCATTTTAGGCATTTCTTCTTATGGAAAACCTGGTAAACGATCTTTTCGGACAATTCGCGTTTCTTCAGAAGCTGGGTTATGTGACAACGGCTGCGGTTGTGATGTTGGCCTGTGGTTTCCTGGTTTTGAATTTCTTTGGGTTGATGTCAGGCTTTTATACCTTTTTTGAAAGAAAGGTTGCGGGGTGGACCAATGCGCGCAGGGGTCCTAACCGGGTGGGACCCTACGGCTTGATGCAATTTATGGCCGATGGCGTCAAGCTCATTCTCAAAGAGGATATTATTCCCGCTGCAGCTGACCGGAGTATTTTCAAATTTGCCCCGTATCTGCTCCTTTTAGGCACCGTCCTGTCCTTCGTGGTTATTCCCTTTGGGCCCAAATGGATCATAGCCGACCTGAATATCGGGGTTTTATACCTACTTGCCACTGGCTCCTTCACTGTGGTTGGGCTGATCATGGCGGGCTGGGCCTCCAACAACAAGTATGCCTTGTTGGGTGGTATGCGCTCAGCCGCCCAGATTGTCAGTTACGAGATTCCCAATGCCCTGGCGATTCTGGTGGTGGTGCTCACGGCCGGCACCATGAGTATGCAGGGAATTATTCGGGCTCAGGCCGGCGGCATTCACCACTGGTTCATCTTCAGTAGTCCTTTCAGTTTTTTGGCCTTCTTTATCTATTTCATCTCGGCCATTGCCGAGATCAACCGGGTGCCCTTTGACATTCCTGAGGCGGAGTCCGAGTTGGTGGCTGGTTACAACATCGAGTACAGCGCTATGCGGTTTGGCGTCTTTTTCGCGGCCGAATTCGGCAACATTTACGTGGTCACCGCAGTGGCGGTGACCTGTTTCCTCGGCGGCTGGCAGGTTCCATTTCTGGACGTGGGTGAATTGGGACCAGTGGGCCGAAGCTTTGGTAGTTTCATGGCCCGGCCTCAGGTCTTAATGCTCTTGCTGTTAGTTGCACTGGCTGCCACCTTCCTGGCCTGGAAGGCGCTGCGGGCCTTTGTTTGGGACGTGCGCCGCAAGCGGGCTTTCTTCGGTAGCCGCTTCGTCCGCTTCTATTCCGAATTACTGGTTTTGGGGCTTGTCTTTGCTGGCGGTGCCTTGGTGTTGGCCCTCCACCTGCCGCTCCGCGCTTACCTTTCCACTATTTACTGGGCGTTCTTTGAGTATCTAGTACCGTTTCTGGTCTTTTTTGGCAAGGCCATGCTGCTCTCATTCGTGGTGCTCTGGTGGCGCTGGACCCTTCCCCGATTGCGAGTAGATCAGTTGATGGGGGTGTGCTGGAAATATCTTATTCCTATCGGATTCGTCTGTCTGGTTGGACAAGGATTCTGGATGTGGCTTTTTAGCTGACGGGTGAGGATGAAGGTTGAAAATTATTAAAGGTATAACAGGTTACTTCGGCAACATCTACGAGAGTGTCACCACTATCTCGATGGGTATGTGGATTACCTTCAAAACAGCCTTCTTCGAGCGCAAGGTGACCCTACAGTACCCCTCTCATGATATCCTCGATGGTGGGTCCAAAGATGCATCTCTCCCTAGCAAAAAGAAGCTGAAGCCACCTTTTGAACCCCTGCTTGGGGCCAGTCAGCAAATCTATAAAGGTCCTCTCAATACACAGCTGCCGGAACGCTACCGAGGGCTGCTGGGCTACGACGAGCTCAAGTGCATATCCTGTCTTCTGTGTGCGCAGGACTGCCCCATTGATGTAATCAGGGTAAAAGGCGTCAAGATTGAAGGACGCAAGGGCAAGGCGCCGATAACCTTTAGAATTGACTACTCCAAATGCATGTTTTGCGGCTTCTGCGTGGAGGTGTGCCCCACGGATGCTGTTTTTTTCACCCGTCAGTTTGAAGGGGCCACTTTTGAATACCGCACTCTGATCAGGGAATTTATCAGTCCTGAGCTTTATCTGGAACGGTTGCAGCTGGCCGAAGTGGCCAAACGGAAAGCCAAAGTGAAAAAGGTGCAAAGCCAGAAAAGCGAGGAGAAAGAACAATAGTCAGTAAGGACATGGCGTAAGGTATAAGGCTCAAGGCATAAGGTTCAAAAATTTCGAATTTCGAATTTCGAATTTCGAAATGTTTAGACTCTATGCCCCATGCTTTCAGCCTGAGTTGCTTGCCGCTCACAATTGGATGGGCCAACATGAAAGATATAATCTTCAATGTCTTTTTACTATTAACGGTAATTCCCTGTTTCTGGGTAGCTCTCTCCAGTAACATCGTCCATGCCGCCTTCTCCTTGCTCATTACCTTATTCGGGGTAGCCGGCCTCTACGTGCTCCTGGGTGCCGATTTCATCGGAGTGGTCCAGGTGATTGTGTACATCGGCGGCATTTTGATCCTGATCATCTTCGGGGTGATGATGACCCAGAGGGGCAAGTTATTACCACTATCCATCCAGCTACCCGGCAAACTCTTCGCTGCTGTCCTAACCGGAGTCATCCTGGTGGCCTTGATATTAACGGCAACCAAGTCCCTGTGGCCCGTGGCGTCTGTTCTGGGGGAGCCTAAGCCCACCTCGGCGGCAATCGGTGATCTGCTACTGGGCAAGTATCTCATTCCCTTTGAAGTTGCCTCGGTATTGCTCCTGGTGGCATTGGTTGGGGCGGTTCTAATAGTGAGGCGAAGTGTTAGAGGAGAATAGTAGTGCCGTATAGCCTTCCAAGTTTCCTGGTTGTGAGTTCTCTTCTTTTCTGCCTGGGTATGTTCACGGTGCTTACCAGAAGGAACGCCATCGGCATCCTCATGGGTATCGAACTTGTTCTGAATGGGGCCGGCCTCAACTTTGTTGCCTTTTCGCGATTTCTGGAACCTTCTCAAACGACAAGCCTGCTCAGTGGGTCAGGTTTTCACCTTATTCATCATTGCCATCGCCGCAGCCGAGGTGGCCGTGGCTTTGGCCATTATCCTTTCTCTCTACAGCAGAATGAAGACTATTGATGTGGATGAATTCAAACAGTTGCATGGGTAAACAACAATCGTTCGGTCATTAACTAAAAATTCCACCCTTAGCAAACGATTGTCAATTTGATGCAACTGAAATTCGAAATTCGGGATTTAATAGATATTCCTTCTTTCTAAGGAACTATGGCCAAATTAATTGATCCGCAGCATATGAAGAGTATTCTCTGGTTGATCCCGTGTATTCCCCTGGCTGGGGCGGTGATCAATGGACTTGTTGGGTAGGCGGCTTCCTGCCCGGGATCATTCATTTTATCGGCTGTGCCAGCATATTCATCTCATTTCTGGTTTCTGTGGCCGGATTTTTCACCCTCCTTGGGATTGAGGAGCCTCAGCAGCGGTTTCTCACCCAGTCCCTGTATCAGTGGATACTCACCGTCTGGCAACAGGGCAGTTTCAGCCTGGATGTGGCTTTCAGCTTGGACCCCCTCTCCATGGCTCTTTGCCTGGTGGTCACGGGAGTGGGATTTCTCATTCATCTCTACTCTGTCGGCTATATGGCAGGGAGATGAGAGCCAGGGGCGCTATTTTGCCTATTTGAACCTGTTTACCTTCTCCATGCTACTACTGATCATGGCAGACAACCTGCTGCTTATGTTCGTTGGCTGGGAAGGTGTGGGCCTCTGCTCCTACCTGCTCATTGGCTTTTGGTTTACTGACCTGGAAAAAGCACAGGCGGGCATGAAGGCTTTTATCGTCAACCGGGTGGGAGATTTTGGCTTCTTTGTGGGGTTGATGCTGCTGTTCTGGACTCTGTTTGAAGCTAGCAACGGCACCATGACCGGCTTGGGTTTCCAGCAATTGAGGGAAGCCATGCCCTTGCTTGGCACGGCCAGCCCCATTCTGGGAGTCGGGGTGGCCACCTGGGTGGCCCTGTTGTTCCTTGTTGGTGCCACCGGGAAGTCGGCGCAAATTCCGCTCTACGTCTGGCTACCCGATGCTATGGCTGGCCCCACACCGGTTAGCGCCTTCATTCACGCAGCAACAATGGTGACGGCCGGAGTTTACATGATTGTCCGGCTTAATTTCCTTTATGTGACCGCTCCGGCTGCCATGGCGGTGGTGGCAGTGGTGGGAGGGGTGACCGCTTTTTATGCGGCCACCATTGCCTTGACTCAGAATGACATCAAGCGGGTCCTTGCTTATTCCACCATCAGTCAGTTGGGCTACATGTTCCTGGCCGTGGGGGTGGCGGCCTTCAGCACCGGGATTTTTCACCTGGTTACCCACGCCTTTTTCAAGGCCTTGCTCTTTCTGGGAGCCGGCAGCGTCATCCATGCTGTCCACTCCAATGAGATGCAGGAGATGGGTGGCCTGAAGAAATATATGCCGCACACCTACTTAACCTTTATGGTGGCGTACCTGGCCATATCCGGCATACCCCCGCTTTCCGGGTTCATGAGTAAGGACGAGATTCTGTGGGCCACTTTTAATAGTCACCTTCCCGTGGCAGGCTTGGGAAAAGCACTCTGGGCCCTGGGTCTGCTGACTGCAGGGCTCACCGCCTTCTACATGACCAGATTGATTGCCCTGACCTTCATGGGCAGTTTCCGGGGAGGTTCAGAAAAGGAGAAGCACCTGCACGAATCCCCGGCAGTAATGACGCTGCCTCTCATGGTTTCTGGCCGTGCTCTCAGCGGTGGGGGGTGTCATCGGCCTGCCGGCAATAACCCACTTGCCCAATCTACTTCACGACTTCCTGGGCCCTGTGCTCAGTAGCCATGGAACCTTGGGCCACCAAGCACATGCTTATTGGCTGGAACTGCTTCTGATGCTGATATCCACTGGGGTGGCGACCAGCGGTATCTATCTAGGGTGGCTTTTCTATGTAAAACGGCCCGAGCTACCAGGCCAGGTGGCGGCCCGTTTCGCCAGTCTGCACCGGCTGCTCTTTGAGAAATACTATGTGGATGAAGTATATCAAACACTCTTTGTGCGTCCCATCATGAAACTAGTAGCTTTGAGCGGGCGTTTCGACCTGAACACCATTGACGGTGCGGTAAATCTTTCTTCCAGGGTCACTACCAAATTCGCTTTTCTAATAGGTTGGGAGGACCTGAAAATAGTAGATGGCGCGGTTAACGGTCTGGCCGAGATCTTCAAGCGCTGGGGTGCGGCGCTCAGGCATTTGCAGACAGGCAGAGTACAACATTACCTGTATTCGGTAGTTCTGGGAATATTCTTGCTTAGTGTGGCGATGATTATGTTCTAGAGGGTTCATCTTTTTATAAGGTGGTGAGGATAGAAATTGACTGACGCGGAGACGGGGAATATTGAGCAGGCAGTGGACAGCAGAAAAGAGTTGATTTGAAAATCTGCCAGCTGCCCGCTGGAAAAACGGTGTGTCGCCGTGTCGAACTGAAAAGGGAGAATTGACAAATGCTGCCAGATCACCTCTTGTCCTGGATGATCTTTTTCCCGCTCATTGGGGCTGGCCTCATCCTCTTGGTGCCCAAAAGGTATCCCACCTTGATGAAGCTCATCGCTGTGGCTGCTACTATCCCGCCTCTCTGGTGGGCGGCAAACCTCTACGTCCAATTTGATCGGTGGGGTACGGGATTCCAGTACGTGGAAAAGGTCCCGTGGATCAAGGCTTTTAATATCCACTATTCTCTGGGCATAGACGGGATCAGTGTTCCCATGGTGTTGCTCACTGCACTGCTGTCTTTTCTCTGTGTCATTGCCTCCTGGAACATTAATGAACACGTCCGGGGCTATTTCGCCCTCTTCCTTCTCCTGAATACCAGCATGGTGGGAGTTTTTTGCGCCCTGGACTTTTTCCTCTTCTATGTGTTCTGGGAATTGATGCTGTTACCCATGTATTTCCTTATCGGGGTATGGGGTGGGCCCAACAAAGAATATGCCGCCATCAAGTTTTTTCTCTTTACCCTGGTTGGTAGTGTGCTGATGCTCATTGTCATGCTGGTCTTCTATTTCGGTTCGGTGGAACCCACCACCGGGCTGCACTCCTTTGATCTCACCATTCTGGCCGACCAGGCTGTACACCAGGACTTGCTCAAGGACACCACCATCCGCTGGCTCTCCTACCTGGGATTGTTCATTGGCTTTGCCATCAAGATCCCTCTGGTACCCTTCCACACTTGGTTGCCGGATGCCCACGTGGAGGCACCCACTGCCATAAGCGTCATTCTGGCTGGAGTCCTCCTGAAGATGGGAACCTATGGGATCTTGCGGATTTCCTATCCTGTGCTCCCCGACATGGCTCGCGCTTTCGCTCTGTACGCCGCCATCTTTGGCTTGGTAAGCATTATCTATGGTGCCCTCTGTGCCATGGCGCAGACGGATTTGAAAAAACTCATCGCCTATTCCAGCATCAGCCACATGGGTTTCGTGATGCTAGGCATGTCGGTATTCAGTAACACCATCGCAATCAACGGAGCAGTGCTGCAGATGTTCAACCACGGAACTGTCACCGCCATGCTCTTTTTGCTAGTGGGGGTGATTTATGATCGGGCTCACATTCGCGATATAGACGGCTTTGGCGGTCTGGCCAAGACCATGCCGATTTATGCGGGGTACACCGGGCTGGCCTTTTTTGCTGGCCTGGGACTGCCGGGGCTATCCAGCTTCATCAGCGAAGCACTGGTGCTGGTTGGTTCCTTCCAGCAGTACAAAATAATCACCATAACTGCCACCACCGGCATCATCCTCACTGCCGCCTATTTTCTCTGGACCATGCAGCGCATGTTTCTGGGGCCCCAGAATATGAAGTATGCCAAGCTTCCAGATATCAGTCTGCGCGAGGCTTTTACCCTGACCCCCTTGGCCCTGATTGTCATTCTGCTGGGTTTTTATCCCATGCCGGTGCTGGATTTGATTGGCACAACCCTGAAGCACACGGTGGCGATGGTGGTTGGGTAAACAGCAGACAGGTTTATTAGAGAATTAGAGAATTAGAAAATTAGTCAAAGAGGTTAGCATTTACAGATTACCGTGTACTAATTATCTAATCGACTAATTAACGGCTTTAGATTTCGATTTCAACGAATCGACGACTGAGCAAAAACCAAGACTAATGATTCCTGAGGAGTTCATACGCAGTAACCTCCAAGGGATCTCCTTTATTGCTCCGGAGATCATCCTGACGCTGACGATCCTTATATTGCTCTGTGTTGGGATGATACTTCCCCATTGGCGCCACCGTCTGGTTTTTACCATTCTGGCTGTGGCGGGTCTAGCCGGATCACTCTTTCCCTTATGGAAGCTGCCACAGCCCACACCGGATCTGACCTATCTTTCCAAGCTCTTTGTCTGGGACTGGTTGACCTTTTATTCCAAGCCATTCTTTGCTCTTGTCGGAATTTTTACCATTCTGCTAGCCCATATTAGCGGGGAGATAGACAACTCCGAGTACAGCGAATGTACTGTCCTGGTTTTGGCCGTCACCATGGCAATGTTGCTTCTGGTTGCCTCCACTGATCTTCTAATGATTTTCCTTGCCTTTGAGACCATGGGGATTTTGAGTTATCTGTTGGTGGGAATCAGGGCAAGAGACGAGCGCAGCGGTGAGGCGGCGCTGAAATACGTGCTTTACGGTGCCTTTACATCCGGCACCATGCTGTTCGGCTTCTCGCTGCTCTTCGGGCTTGCCGGTAGCACCGATCTTGCGGAAATCAGCCAACAGGTGGCACTTGCCAGCCAACATCCCCAAGATAGACTGTTATTAATTGTGGCCATCTTGTTTTTTATGGCCGGCCTACTCTTTAAAACGGCATCATTTCCTTTCCATTTCTGGTGCCCTGATGTCTACGAAGGGGCGCCAACACCCATTACAGCTTTTCTCAGTGTGGGCCCAAAAGCTGCCGGGTTTGTTTTATTCATCAGACTATTTTATCCGCTTTTCGCCTTAGGCCCGGAGGCAGGGGCATACCAAGCCATTTCCGGCCTGGAATGGCCTTCTATTCTGGCCCTGGTTTCTGCGATAACCATGACCCTGGGAAATCTTACGGCGATGCACCAGAAGAATCTCAAGCGTCTACTAGCCTATTCCAGCATCGCCCATGCCGGCTACTTGCTCATGGGTATCGTTGCCCTGAGCGATCTGGGGTTAAGGTCTGTGGTCTTTTACCTGGTGGTTTACCTTTTTATGAATCTGGGAGCCTTTGGGGTGGTTACTATGGTGGCAGCGGCCGGGGGAGGCGAAGAAATAGATTACTACCGGGGCCTAGGAGTCAGGGCACCGTTTGTCTGTGTGGCCATGGCCATCTTTCTTTTTTCTCTCATAGGCCTGCCGCCTTTTGCCGGTTTTGTGGGAAAGGTCTATCTTTTTGCTGCGGTCATATCAAAAAAGATTTACTGGTTGGCGGTGGTGGCGGCTCTCAACACCGTCATCTCACTCTACTATTATTTGCGGATCATCAAAGCCATGTTTTTGGACAAGCCAACTGAAGCTGTCCAGATCCAGATCCCTCTCAGTTCCCAGGCACTGCTTCTGGCTCTGCTGATTCCCACCCTGGGACTGGGTATTTATTGGCAACCTCTTGCCAGGGTTGTCGGTGGGATGTTCTGAGATGTGGTATCGCAGTCTTGGATTTAAGTTGATTTGCACGGTGAGTGCAATCGCTATTCTGGGCATAGGCGTTTATGCCTCGGTGAACATTAATACCCAGAGAAATCAGCTTATCCAGCAAGTCATTCAAAGCTCAAACCTGGTCAGTGAAACCATCAAACGTAGCATGCGCTATGACATGCTCAAGTATCAGCCCGAGAGGCTGCACCGTGCTATCGATACCATTGGTGCCCAGGAAGGCATCGACAAGGTGCGCATTTTCAATTATTTGGGAGAGATTATCTACTCTTCCGATCGAAAAGAAATGGGTACCATGGTGGATAAATCTGCCGAGCAGTGTTACGCCTGTCATGCCAAGGAAAAGCCTTTCGAGCGGTTGACTAGCTCCGCCAGAAGCAGGATTTTTCAAACGGCTGCCGGCCATCGGGTGCTGGGCATGATCAATCCCATCTACAATGAACCAGACTGCTATACGGCGGACTGTCACATTCATCCTCAAGAGCAGTTAGTCCTTGGAGTCATGGATATTGATGTCTCCCTGGCGGAAGTGGACGCGGTGATCATTAGCAGCAAGAAGAAAATGACCCTTTTCGCGATGGTGGCCATTGTCGGGATTTCCCTCACCATAGGCCTCTTTATCCAGCGCTTTGTGAGTCGGCCGGTGAAGCACCTTCTGGAAGGGACCGAACGAGTTAGCGCCGGTGACCTCTCGACTCCCCTTGACATTTCATCCACCAATGAGATCGGCACTCTGGCAGGCTCCTTTGACCAGATGACCCAACGGCTTCAGATCTCCGAGCTGGAATTGAAGGCTTCGGAGGAAAAATACCGTTCTCTTTTCGACAATGACCCAAATCCCATCCTTGTTTTCGATCGCGCCACCTTCCAGATTATTGACGCCAATATCCGCGCCACTGAAAAGTACGGTTACTCCAGAGATGAGTTGCTCCAGATGTCTTTCCGCGATCTGGGTGATCCAGAGGACGCGGAGAAGATCAGGTCTTCGGTGGTGGAGGCTTGTATTATTCTGCCCAAGATCAGGCATCGCAAAAAGGATGGCAGCATCATGCACGTGGACATCCATTCATGCCCCCGAGAGCATCTGGGCGAAGATGTCATTATTGCCAATATTGCCGACATTACCGACAGCATTCAGGCCGAGGCTCAACTGATCCAGGCCAGCAAGATGGCCACCTTGGGTGAGATGTCTGCCGGGGTGGCCCATGAGTTGAACCAACCCTTGAATGCGATTCGTATTGGTAGTGACCTCCTAAAAAAAATGGTGGCTCGAGGACAGAACCTCGAGCCGGAGTTGGCAGGCAAGGTGTCAGGTGAAATTGGTGCCCAGGTGGAGCGAGCCGCCAACATTATCAACCATCTTAGAGAATTTGGACGCAAAAGTGACCTGGACGAACTGGAAAAGGTGAATATCAACAAGCCCATTAATGATGTCTTCACTGTGCTCGGGCAGCAACTCAAACTCAGACAAATTATGGTGAACCTGGACCTGGACGAAAACATTCCTCCCATCCTAGGGGTAAGAAACCGGTTGGAACAGGTATTTATCAATCTGGTCATGAATGCCAGAGACGCTATTGAAGAGAAGCGAGAGATGACTCATGGGGAAGCTCCGGAGGGTGTGTTGAGCATCAGCTCCTACCAGGAAGATGGCAAAGTGGTGGCTGTTGTCAGAGATAATGGCAACGGCATGCCCGAAAGTGTAAAGGAAAAGATTTTCGAACCATTTTTTACCACCAAAGAGGTAACCAAGGGAACAGGGTTAGGGCTATCTATCAGCTATGGAATTATCAAAGATTATGAGGGTGCCATCGAGGTGGAGAGCGTGGCAGGGAGTGGTACCATCTTCAAGATTAGCTTTCCTGCACTTGCTGCCGAGAAGGACCTGCAAAAGGAAAGTCCGGCATGAAAAAATTACTAGTGATCGATGATGAAGCGAGTACCAGGGACCTGTTGAAAATGTCCCTGGAAAGCGACGGATATACTGTTTTTGTGGCCGAGGACGGTCCCAAAGGACTGGAGATATTTGCCAGGGAGAATCCGCCCGTAGTTCTAACGGATATCAAGATGCCCGGCATGGATGGCATAGAGGTCCTCAGGAGGGTGAAAGAACTAAGCCCCGATACGGAGGTCATTGTCATCACCGGTCATGGGGAGATGAACCTGGCGATTCAGGCCCTCCAACTAGAGGCATCTGACTTTATTAACAAACCTATAAGTGATGAAGGTCTTGCCGTTGCCCTCAGACGTGCCGAGGAGAAGATCTGGTTGCGGGAAAAACTAAAAGAATACACTGAGGATCTGGAGAGGGTTATCCAGGAAACCAACAAGGAACTGGTAAAACGCCACGAGCTGGAGCACAACATCATTCAGACTTCGATGGACGGAATAATCGCCAATGACCGTCAGGGCAAGATCATCATTTTCAACGAGGGTGCCGAGCGCATATATGGATATACCCGGGAAGAGGCAATCTCAAAGATCCATGTGACCCAGCTCTACCCTGAAGGTCAGGCCAGGCAGATTAAGAAAATGATCTACGGAGACAAATACGGGGGTCCCGGCCGACTGATCAACTACTCGGTGGAGGTTCTCACCCAAACAGGTAAACTGGTCCCCATCCTGCTCTCCGCGACTATCATTGATGATAAAGGCGGGGAGGTGGCAACGGTGGGCCACTTCAAGGATATGCGCGAGGTCAAAAGGCTTGAGGATGAGCTGCTAACAAGCGAGCGCATGGCCACTGTGGGCCAGACCACAGCGGGAATAGCACATGGAGTGAAGAACATTCTCCACGGTATGAAACTCGGAGCCTTCATGATAGACACTGGTTTTGACAAAGACAAACCCGAATCCCTGCGCAAAGGCTGGAACCTGGTGCGGAAGAATATCAATCGAGTATCTAAAATGACCAAAGAAATGCTGAGCTTGGCAAGTACTACCCCGCCCGCTTTCGAGGTGTGTTCGTTGAATGACATCGTGGAAGAGGTCTGTGAGCTGTTGGCGGGGGAGATTAGTAGAAGGGGAATAAACTTGGTCTTTGAGCTGGACCCCTCATTGCCCCAGGTGACGGTGGATCCAGATGGTATCCACACCTGCCTTTTGAATCTTGTGACCAACGCTGTCGAGGCTTTTCCGGAAGACAGCAGTGGGGGCCAGGTTACCGTGTCCAGCCGCGATGAAGGAGAGGCCGGGGTGCATTTACAGGTCAGAGACACTGGCGAAGGTATGAGTGAAGAACTCCTGGAACGGGTTCTTGAAAATCTGTTCACCACTAAGGGAGCGCGTGGAACAGGGTTGGGTCTTGCAATCACCCAAAAGATAGTGCACGAGCACGGGGGTACCATTCAGGTAGAGTCCGAGCCCAATAAGGGTTCTTGCTTCACCATTATTCTACCGGAGTAGATTCCACGAGTCGGTTAGCAAGACTGTGGAGAAGGGCATCCATATTATTCGCGCTCGCTGCGCTTCCGTCTTCGCTAAAGCTTCGCCGAGACAAGCCGCTCAGTCCCGCACCGCACCGCAAGCGGTATCTTCGACAAGCGGCATCTGCGACAAGCGGGTTCCCAGTTTCGCGGTCGCAGTCACGCCGGAGCGTGATTAAATATCCGGATTACGGGGTCAACTGAAGCCTCGCGCCCGTCCTGACAAGAGATCCCTCGATACCGTTTAGTCTTTTCAGAGTGGTTATGGGGACTCCTGTCTTCCGGGCAATATGGCTCAGAGTATCTCCTGATTTTACGATATAATGGCCATTGGAAACTTCAGCAAGCCCAATAGAACCACTGCCTTCGAATTTCCGTAAAACCGTAGACACTCTCTCCCCAACTCCTGAAGGAACCTTAATTCTATATTGCCCAGTGGGCAGCTGATGACCAAGAATGTGAGGGTTCAGCTCTTTGAGAACTCTATAGTGTGTACCGAGGGCGGAAGCCATATCAGTCAGATGGAACTGCTGGTTCACTCTGACTTGCACAGTGTCGTAGTCTGGAGGTTGGTACATCTGTTCTTTGGCCAGATAGTACCCGTAGCGCTCAGGGTTTTCCATAATGATCTTTATGGCGGTTATGCGAAAAATGAAACGCTCGGTCTCCGAAGGAAGGTCTAGGCTGTAGTAGTCGGTAACCTTTTGCTTTCTTATCTCTCTTTTGAGATGGTACTCTCCGCTGTTATACGCTGCTAAAACTAGAGCCCAGTTATCGAACGTATTCCGGAGGTGCTTAATATAGGTAAAGGCCGCATCAGTGGCTGCCTCAAAATCCAGTCGTTCATCTAGCAGGCGGTTTTTGCGAAGGCCGTAATATCGACCAGTACGGGGCATTAGTTGCCACAGTCCGGAGGCCCCCTTGCTTGAACTGATGGTAGTGAGAAGGGCACTCTCGGCCACGGCAAGGTACTTCAGATCGTTTGGAAGTCCTTCCTCCGCGAGCTTTTGTTCAATGTAAGGAAAATAGCGTTGCGCCCTCTTGAGCCATAGAATGACTTGGGGCCTGTTCCAAACAGCTATAGTGAATTCTCGATCCAGCTTCTCCCAAACAACAGGACTTTCAAGTGGAATCGGCTCGTCGCAGAGGACAATAGAATGAGGAGGGTTAAGCCGTTTAGAATCTATGTGTTTGGTTCTGAGAGCAAAAGATGTACAGGATGGAAGAAGAGCTATGAGGAAGCCGAAAAGTAAAATGCGAGTGATTGGCGGGGTAGGGTGAGATTTCGCTCCCATAGTCGACTCCATTAATGTCAGGTTAAGTGTCCTCACCTTCCCCCGTCAAGGGGGAGGGAATTTGTGGGTTTCCGGTGGACACTAGCTAGTGCAGAGTTAGTGCCAAGGGGCTAGTGAACATCAAAAACCTCGGATAATTGAGTCCTTAGTACGTTCCGTCCGGGTTGCAGATGTCTGGCGGTGTCACTAAATATGGTCAAAGGGCAAAAAATGGATTGGCCAAAAGGCCATATCGGGATTGTGGTATGAAATGATGGCTCTGTGGGGAGGAAAGGGAGAGACTGTTTTGCTATCACTTTTCAATAGTGGCCTTTTTTCCATAGGGCGTCAGTTTTACAAGCAACACGGGCAACACGGTAAAGTTGGCAAGCAGGGCGATCAGCATTGCAAAGGCCGTGAGGATGCCAAAATAGATGGTGGGGACGAATTTAGAAAGGATAAGAATGGAAAAACCGATGGTGATGGTGACCGTGGTGTAATACATGGCCCGGCCGATGCTGTCGTGCGAACGGCTAACCGCGGCTTGGTAGTCCCAGTCCACCTTCACTTCCTTGCCAAAGCGATGCACGTAGTGAATGGTATCGTCCACCCCGATGCCGATGCTGATGGCCGCGATGGTGATGGTCATGAAGTCCAGGGGGATACCCAAACCGCCCATCAGGCCCAACACCAGCGGCACGGCGACCAGGTTCGGCACGAGGGCTATTAGGGCTAGTTTCACCGAGCGAAAAAGCAGGAGGAACATGAGAAAAATGGCCAGGAACACAGCCCCCAGGCTCAGAATCTGGGACCGAAACAAGCTCTGTAGCATATTGTTATAGAGCACCAATATGCCACTGAGATGCACCTGGTCGTCCGACAGTCCCAACTCCCGAGTCAGGTGGAGACGGATCCTCTCCAGCAGTTCCTTACGCTTGAGATTGACATCCGATTCGTACACCCGCACTGAAAAGCGAAGCTGATTGCCATCCTCTGACAGGTAAGGAGCAATAAGGGCCTGTTTGATCTCATCGGGTAACCGCTTGTAGAGAAGGGCTAGAGTAAAATTATCCGGTAGTTCGCCGCCATTAACCTGTTTTAGCACCTCCATGGTAGTGGACAGGGAGAGGACCTTGCCGGTCTCAACGATCCCATCCAGATAGTCCTGGATAGCATCCACCTCATCCACCTTGAAGACGTTGAACCAGTAACTACTGCCTGTGATCCCCGCCTCTCCCTCGAAGTCGGTATCATCCCAAAGTTCGTCATCCTCTTCCTTAGCAAAGGGTTCTTGTTCCTCCTCCAGAAACGCGGCCGGGGCATCGATCACCACGTCCAGAGGGGTGGTGCCGCCCAGTTCCCGGTCTATGAGATACATGCCCTGATAGATCTCCGTGGACTTATGGAAGTGGTCGATGAAGCGGTTCTCCACCGTGAGTTTTAATATGCCTATTACCCCGAGAACCACCGCCAGCAGGGCTACTCCCAGCACCAGGTTGCCATGGCGCTCGATCAGAGGCGGGAAGAGAGCGGTTACGGCGGTGGTTAAATCCCTCGGTTTATGTGGTTCTCCGGGCTTGAGCAACATAATTGCCGCCGGGAACAGGGTGAAGGTGAATATCAAGGCCACGGTGAGGCTGATGCCCATGATCCAGCCAAAATCGATCACCGGCCGGACGCCGCTCACTACCAGTGAGCCAAAGGCCACCATGGTGGTGATGACCATGTAAAAACAGGGGATGAACTTGCTGCGAACCGTCTCCCGCACCAGATAACGCTGCTCTCCATCGGGATTTTGCACATGCAACTCACGGTAGCGGACGATGAGATGAATGGTAAGGGAGAGAACGAAGATCAACAACAGGGCGAGGAAATTGGATGACACCACGCTCAGGCGCCACCCGGCCAGTCCAAGGAATCCCATGGTAACCACGGCCGTGGCAAGAGCGGTGAGCAGGGGCAGAATAACCCAGCGTGGCTGGCGGAAGGCAATGACTAGAAGCAGTGCCAGAATTGCAATCACCCCGAAGCCGAATAACCTGATATCGTGGCGGACAAAATCCACCATGTCGGCCACAATCATGGGCTTGCCCCCGAGGTGCAATTCGGCCCGATCCCGGTGCTGGTCCATTATGGCACGAATGCGGGCGATATCCGCTTCTTCTTGCGCCATCAGCTCGGCTTTATAACGCTTGAACTCGGTGGTCAAACGTATGAGTTCCTGCGCCTCCTCCGATGTCAGTTCGGACTCAAGCCGTTTCTCGCGCAACTTATCCCGGCCTTCGCGCAGGTACTGATAGGTCGGATCACGATGGAAATTCACCCGCATCGCTGTGGTATCGCCATGGGGGCCCATGAGGCGATTGCTATAAAGCGGGCTCTCGCGCAACTCCCGTTCGGCCAGGGCGAGGTTTGTGTCCGGATCCGCCAATTTGCGTATGCGTTCTTCCAATTCCTCCAGGGACACTGGCGGACTCTGAACCAAGGGCACGTCCAAGATGCTGATTACCGATTCAACCCGCTTGATGGAGCTCAGGCTATCGCGCAACTTGCGCAGATCGTCCAGGGTCTCTCTTTCGAACAATCTTCCCTGGGGCGTATAGGTGAGGATCAGATAGTCGTCGGATCCGTAGCGGGCCCGAATGGCGTTGTAGTAGCGCAGGTCTTCATCGTTTTCCAAAACCAGCGAATCAGCAGAGATGTCGATCTTGAGGGCCGGAACGAACCAGCCGAAAAAGGCGGTGATCAGAAACACCAGGAGCAGGGTCGCGACCGGTTTGCCAAGTACCAGTTTGTCGTATAGCTGTAGCGGCGATGTTTTCATGAATTCTCTTTCAACATGGTGAAAAGAAAATGAATCTCAGTGATGAGGAACAGCTCTCGAACCTAGCAGTATGTCATGGAGATTTCTCAGGTGTCAAGACTCCTTAGACAGGAGTTACCCCAAAATGTTATGAGAGACACAGGCCAAAAGGGCAGGCTCCTCCACAACGAGCAATTCGCGCCATTTTATGGCAGTGTCCCTTTTTCGAAAACACCAAATCTTCATGCTGGCTCTTGCCAAGCTGAGATGCGTAAAGACAGGAGGCTCAGGTGCTCGTTGTTTCGCAGCCTCCCCCTTTGGCCTTCCTGGTGTTTGTTCTGAGTGACCAGGCCGGAGCCTCGGAACGACAGAAGAAACACCAGGAAGACATTTTCACTTTCAAATGAAACCTCAACTCGGCAATAGCTTCAATGTATAAACATCAACCATCCATTTTTGGGGAAAGTCCTGTACCTAGACACTATCTATGGCAGTTAATCTGTTTCCCATTGCCTGAACCACGCGCGCAGGAGGCAATAAACGAGTAAGAGATAGCTGTCGACGGTTGAGATTGCATTTCTTGATCTGAATAAGGAAGGGATTAGTCTTTCTGGAGGGTCTTAATTTCGTCCGGAAGTATTTTGGGCATCCTCACAGTAAAACGTGATCCTTCACCCGGAGTAGAATCTACCTGTACGGATCCTTCATGTTGCTCAATAATCTTGTTTGAGATAAAGAGACCCAGGCCTGTGCCCTCTCTTCCCTTGGAGGAGTAGAAAAGAGTAAACATCTTTTCCCTGGTCTCTTCGTCCATGCCGATGCCGTTGTCTGAGACATCGAAAATTATGTCATCCTTGTCCTGGCGTACCCCAAAGATGATTTTATGAGCTTTTTTGGAATTGTCTTCTAGGCACGCGTCCAAAGCATTTTCGAGAATGTTTGTCAGTGCTGAGGCGAGCACTCCGGCGTCCACCTCAAATTCTCCGGCGGAAGCATCAAAGTCACGAACAAATTCGATGTTATGGCCGAGTGCCTTGGGTTCAACGGTCAGGGCCACATCATTAGCGAAGGTGAGGACATCGGTTCGTTCCCATTGCAGATCTCTCTCCTTAGCATAATAGAGCAGGTCGAGAGACATATTTCTGATGCGGCCAATCATATGCCTTACAATTTCCCAGCCCTCTTTGATTCGCTCCTGGTCTTCTTTTTCAAAACCCGATTCAAGCCGATACATGCCGCCGTCCAAACCCGTCAGCAGTCCTTTTATGCCATGAGAAATGGAACCTATCAAAAGGCCCAAGGATGAGAGATGATCCTGCAACTGGCGGATCTGAGTTATATTGGTGGACATCTCCATCACATGGGTTACTTCTCCGGCAACATTTTTTATGGGCGCGGTCCAGATCAGCACATTGTACTGCTCGCCGGATTTGGCAGTTACCACCGTCTCTGCCTGCTGTGATTCTCCCTCTTCAAAAGTCTTCCAGACAGGACACTCGGGGTGTGGTTCACCGTCATGTGAATACGCCTGTGAACAGAAAGAACCAAACTGCATACCGAAATCTTCGAGGAATTTCTTGTTGGCTGCCATCAGCTTGAGGTCTCTGTCCTGAACGGTGAAATAACAAGGCGCCGCATCAAAGAGCAACTGGTACCTCTGTTGACAGGTGAGAAGATCTTCCTGAAGACGACTCACTTCTGTGAGGTCGGCGGCCATTTCGAGCACCAATTCCACTTTGCCGTCTCGATTTCTGATGGGAGCGGTGTGCACCATTACCGGAAGCTCACTACCGTTAAGATTCTTTACTCGCTCCCTCCTTCGCTGCCCTTTTCCAGTACTAAAGGTTTTACCAACAGGACAGTTTTCCTGGCTTGCAGCACTACTCGCATATATCTCCCAGCTGCCGTGTCCTATCTTATTTCCCAAGCGCTCTTTGTAAAGCTGATTAGTTCCAACAACCTCGTTGTTACTGTTATGGATGGAAACGAAGCAAGGCATTTCGTTGAAGTATGTCAGCCCACTTTCGAGATCCTCCACTATGTTCTTCATGGCAGAGGACAAGCCCTCAACCACCTGACCCACAGCAATCAGCCGCTCAGCTTCAACCAGTTTGGCTGACTTTTCCCGAACGAGATCTTCCAGGTGTTCTGTGTACTCCCTTAACTGCCGCCTCATGGTAATTCTTTCATTGGCTCGTTTGAGGGCGATTTCCAGAAGCTCGTCCTTGATGGGTTTAGTGATGAAATCAGTTGCTTCATGCTTGAGGCTTTCGATGGCAAGGTCCATATCCCCGTGGCCGGTGATCATAATCACTTCGGTCTCAGGGTCTTCTTGCTTAATCTTACGAAGCAACTCGAGGCCGTCCATTACCGGCATTCTGATGTCGGTGAGAACTATGGGGGGGGTAACTTCTTCGATAATCTGGAGGGCTTCCTCGCCATTTTCTGCCGTGTATACTTCGTAGCCAAGGTCGGACAGAGATATTTTCAGAACTACGCGAATATCTTCTTCGTCATCTACTATTAATATTCTGTCGGCCATGATTGCCCTATCCACCCAGGGAAAGATTCTCCATACTCCCTCTGGCTATTTGGCAGTGGCGAGTCAAAGGATCATTCGCCGATGGTATCCTTTACTATCTTCAAGAGTTGGTCACGATCAAAAGGTTTTTCAACAACAGCTACGGCTTTTTTTACTGCAAGATGGGGTTTTGCCAACCCGCTGATAATAATCACCGGAATATCCTTAAGATCATCCATCTTGGTATATTTTCGGTAAAACTGCGGCCCCGTTACCTCCGGCATGTCAATATCGAGCGTTATTAAGTCCGGCTTTTCCTTCTGCAACATATCAAACGCTTCAGGGGCATTATGGGCGGCACAAGTCTCATAGCCGTTGTCATGGAACAAACCCACGAGGTAGTAAACAACATTGGGATCATCGTCCACGACCAGGATCTTTTTCGCCATTGGGCACCTCCACTTCAACTTTGGAGTTAATAGACGGCTTGGGCTCGATCAATCCGGATAGATTACTCTGGCAAAGGTTTGTCCGCAAGGAGTTTTTGGACTATATTGAGCAAATTTTCAGCCTTGGGAGGCTTCTCCACGTAGGCCTCTGGATCGGGCAGGGGATCCCGGAGCCCTATACTCATCATTTTTAAAGAATGAAGAAAAGTCTTGCTCTCAACCCCCGAAAGCATCACCACTGGAATATCTTTAAGCTGGTTATCTGTTTTGAGCTGGCGGTACATGGAGACTCCGCCTTCGTCGGGCATCATCACATCCAGAATGATGAGGTCAGGCCGGTCCTCCTTTACCTTTCGAATACCTTCTTGTCCATCTTTGGTAGCTGTAGCATTGTAGCCGCTGGTCTCAAGCACGGTGGTTATGAAAATCCTCATGTGCAGATCATCCTCAACCACCAGGATGTTTTTCTCTTTCAAGTCGGGGCTCCAAGGAAGCTGCAGATGCAACCAGTCACGAACTATATAGTATTAGCTGGCGGCCACTTTGTCGGGACGATTTACGCTTGCCACCGGGCAGGCAGAACGGAGAACCACTTGCTCCACCGTGCTGCCCAGCACTGCCTTTTCTGGATCTATTTCCCTGGTATGGTGAGCCATTACAACAAGATCTGCCTGTTTGTCGCGGGCGTACTTCAAGATTTCAACATACGGGGTTCCTTCCCAGATATCGATTTCGTAGTTGTCGAACCCCTCCAGTTCGGGAAGATAAAGCTCCTCCATCTTTTTCCGTGCTTCTTTGACCTTCTCTTCAATATCTGCCTGGGTCCGAACTTTACCGGGGTCCGTCGCACCAATGTCGCAGGCATGAAAGAGATAGAGCTTGCAACCGATCTGTCTTGCAGTATTAAGAGCGAACTTAAAAGCTGAGTGTGACGCCTTGGAAAAATCGGTACCAAACACGATGTTAGAAAAATACCACCAGCAAGTCTGACATGGCCTGCTTACTATAAGAACGGGACATCGGGCTGCCTTGGCAACCTTTTGCATGGTATTGCCCACCACACTTCTGAAACGGGTGGCAGCCGTATCCTCCTGTCTGGTGTGGGAGCCCATCACAATAAGGTCGATGTCTTTTGCGCGCGCTGCCCTCAAGATCTCCCGGTGGGGTGCCCCCACAACGGCTTCCACCTCACAGCTTTCAGCTTCTGCCAAGTTGTCGGCAAAGGTACTCCGCATTTCTTCCGTCACCCGTTTAGTCCACTCGTCGTCGTGTTCCACTTTCTGACCCGTTTTAAGATCTTCTGCGAATTGGCTGAAACCGTGGGTGGGAAGGGCAAACACATGAAATACGGTTAGTTGCGAGTCGTACTTCTTGGCCAGATCGAAAGCTACATCGGCCGCATCTTTGCAGATGGGCGAAGCTGTCGTGGCGAACAAAATCTTGTCAAACATATGTCACCTCCTGAGGGCACACTCCGTTGGCGCGACATGAAAACTAAGTTCCCAGGCAATCCCGTCAATGAATTCGAACAAGGTGAACACAGTGTCAAATTCGAATATGTCCACCTTGTCTCCAAACACCATGTGTTTAAGTTTGCCAAGCTTGACCGGCATGTCCAGCAGACTGTCGAACTGGAGAGATCGTATTTCACAGCTTTCATCGCCGCGGATACCCTGGAAAGAGTTATATATTTCCAGCCGCGGCTCGCCGGGAAAACCGATCATTTCGACGGTTTTTCTAAGTTCAAGCTTGTCTATGTTTTCAGTTAAGCAGTTTTCTTTGGGAGATGCCAGATATTGCTCCATGAATGAGGGGAAGAAGGCATTTAGCTTTGCAAGTAAAGAATGCTTTTCTAGCATCCGAAAGTAGCTTCGCAGTATATAGTCCTCATTAAGGTCCACCTGGTAGCTGAGACACACCAGCGGGTCGGTTTCCACGGTTTTTTCGTCGCTAAGGATCGAGCCATCTCTTTTCAGGGTAACGGTATTCATAAACCCCTTTTCAACGCGGATCGCCGCGATTTACACCCTAAATTTACTTGTAAAACTATTGCGGCTAAACGTCAAGTGCGAGGGGAGTTACCGCAAGGAGAGCCGGACGGTGCATAGCATGAGGGGTGATCCAGTGCTTGCAGCATCAAGCTAGAAATTTCTGATGTTGGAGCCAGTTGAGGTCGACGGCTGTCCGCAATATCTTGTAGATGACTGTTTCTTACGAAGAACTAAGGATACTCGTCCCCCTTAATATCGTTTTAGTCCTCCGCGGGTTTCAGATGTTCAGGTATTTCAACCATGCTCAGAAGAAGGGGTTTTAAGAAGGACCAGCTAATATCTATGTGGAAAACTTCTTCCAGGTCCCTGATTGCATCCCAACAGTTGTGACAGGGTGCAATCACAATCTTTGCCTCGGTGGCCAGGATCTGGTCCCGCTTTATCTCAAGGCCTTTATCTCGCTGCGGTCGATACCTCCCTATACCGTTAAGGCCGCCGCCACCACCGCAACAGAAATTGTGTTCACGGCAGGGTGACATTTCCCTGAAATCCTCGGCAACATAGCTGATGATTTCTCTGGCAACGTCACCTAACCCTCCGTTTCTGATGTAATTGCAAGAATCCTGGTAGGTCACAGGTTCCTTGATTTTTCTGGCAGGATCTATCTTGAGTTTTCCAGTCCTCAAGGCTTCGGCAACCCATTCGACATAGTGGATGCATTCCACCGGGGGCTGTCCACTTTCATACCCGGCCCAGTAGGGTCCCTCCAGAACCGTAGCCCTGTACATGTGGCCGCATTCGGTGGTAATCATCCGTTTGGGCTGCAACCTTTTCATGGATTCATAGACCGTCTCCACTTGCATCTTGCAGGCAGCCCAGTCCCCGGCAAACATGGAGAGGCTTGTTGCCTCCCAGCCCTCACTGGCAACGGTCCAATTTTCACCGGCAATATGAAAGAGGATGGCAGCCTCGGCAATATCTTCCGGGTAGTGTTTCACTTCCCTGGCGTTAACGGTGTAAAGCAGGTCAGCACCCTCCACGTCTATGGGGATTTTTAATCCCGGCCAATCATCTTCCTGCTCTTCTTCCATCCACTTGCAGGTCTCAATCCAGTCTTCCTGGGTGACATCCATCTGGGCCCGGAATATCCGGTGCATGCCGGAGCCGATCTTCAGTTCCCAAGGTACAAAGCCCTGGGCAAAGCAAAGGCCTCGCACATAACCGAACATAATTCCCATGTCAATGCCAAAGGGGCAGTACATGCCGCAGCGGTTACAGCAGGTGCACTTGGACCAGGCGGTGTCCATAACGTACTGCATGAAAGCGTTGTCCACCTCACCTTTGCGCTTAACTATTTCCCCGAGAGTGGATTGTATCTTGTAGGCTGGAACCTGTTTGGGATCTTTGTCGTTGACGAGATAATAGGGGCAGGCATCAGCACACAGGCCGCAGTGAGCGCAGATCTCCAGCCAGGTGCGTATACGGGATTTGCAGGTATTCTGGATTGCTGTGGCCAGGGCCTTTTTATTCACATCCAGTTGATCCATCTCTTGGTAGTAAGTTACCCCACGCCGGTCACTCAAGAGGGCTTGGAGTTGTTCCATGGTATCTACTGGTGTCTTATTGCAAAGTGATCCTTCGGGCATCTTCTGTTCCTCCTAGTAGCTCAAAGATTAAGCAGTAATTACCAGGCTAAACCCCTTCCTTTCATCCCGCCTCGTTTAATACCGTAATCCATGCCAAGTTGCCCTCTAGACATGAAGAAGAGGACGATATGGGACAGTTTGGTGAGAGGTATGGCTATCAGCATAATTTCAGCGCTGATGATGTGAGCGTAAAGCCAGAACAGGTAGCCTTCTACCTTCAGACTGGCAAGAAAACCGGTGAAAAATGGTGCTACGGTGATGGCCAGAAGCAGATAGTCATAAGCAGAGGTAAGTATCCTGACCTCTGAGAAGGCAACACGTCGCAACACCAAGAACAAGGCAGAGACAAGGACCCCGATTGTTAAAGCGTCGGCAACGGGGCCGGGGAGTGTGGCCCAGCTTATTCCCCACCTTTCTCTGAGAATAATATTGTGGGCCAGCAGAAAAATAGGAGTAATCACTATACCAATGTGAAAGACAAAGAAGAGTATGGTCATGGCCGGCCTGGTCTTCCACCTTCGAGTGCCAAAGGGAAGGAGCCAGAAAAAAATCGACCTCAAAGCGCCCTTGACTCCGTAGGAAACGTGCTTGGTGTAAGGAACCCTATCCATTTGCCAACTGAGGCCCCTGACATACCAGACCACACGTACTATCAAGCCAATGAAGAAGATGAGAAATGACAGCCACAGAAGCGGACCTGTTAGAAACTGGTACATTTTACACCCCTCAACTCGGTTAAAACTTCAGCAATTTATTGGAATATTTCTACTACATGCACTGCTGCGGGCTAGGGCAACAATTATAACGATTCAAGCAACCTCAGGAAAGATCAAGACCCTATTTTCGGTTCTTAATCCTCATCCCTTGCAGTGAGGAAGCTCCAGAATCCAGCCAGCGCAAACAGGGTTAATATTATCAGTATGTAAATGACCGCTTTCGTGTGCGTGAGAAAATCCTGCAACGTGTAGAATATGATGTCCATACCTTTTAAGCCCCCATTCAACTAGTGACTGAAAATTATAAATAACAGATCACAATGACTAAGATTTCAGTGTTCCCCGCTGCCGCTTCGCTTCAGACGGGATTTTCGCTTCGCTCCAACAGGTTTTAGTTTTTTTTGCTTTCCTGACACCTGACACCTGACACCTGGTAACTGAATTACACCTGACACCTTATTGTTACTAATGCACATCCTCGTATTCGGGATGCTCATACAAAATGGGCATCCTGCTCACAATGAATCTAAAGGCGATAAGACCTAGAGTAACCAGAAAAACTGAAATAGCGATTTCCATCCAGCTGGGAAAATACCGGTCACTGGCGGGAAGGTGGTAGTTGAAGGCAACCAGTGACACATTGAAGCGGTTTACTATCACAGCAAGTACGGCCCAGGCGGAGGTCCATCTGATCAGTTGAACCTTCTTCTCCCGAGCCCCGATGGCAAAGCCCAAGCAGGCAACGCCGAAAAATCCAAAGAGTTCCACCAGGTACCACAGTCCGTAACCTGTTCCGAGCAGTCGCCATTCATCGTCCGCTCCTATCCCCAGCAGTTGGATGGCGATATAACCCGCTATGACATAGGCAGCGGCTTTGCCAAACCCTAAAGCTATGTCGTCTTTCTCTTTCAAATGGGCTTCATCCATTTTGTCGGCGAAAAAACGGTAGGAAAGTGTGGATTCGAATATCACCATAGACAACCCGGCAATAATGCTCGAGACAAAGAAGTAGACAGGTATAAAGGATGAATACCAGAGTGGGTGGAGTTTGGAAGGGGCAATGAGGAAAAGCGCTCCCAGGGACGATTGGTGCAAGGTGGAGAGTATTATACCGAATACCACCAGAACCAAGGTGAATTTGACCGCGAGGTTCCGTGCTTTCTTCAAGCCGAGCCATTCCAGCGCTGCCGGCGAGAATTCCAGAAAGAGAACAGTGAGATAGAGAGCGACACAAGCAGCCACTTCGAACAGTACCGAGGTTGTTCCTTGCTGCACCACAAACGGATAAGGCAATCGCCAGGGTCTGCCAACATCATAATGAAGGGCCAGGACCACAAGCGCGTAGCCCAGGAACCCGGTGAGCACAGCGGGACGTAAGGCAGAATGGTACTTTTTCATGCCAAAGATATAAACGGCCGCGGCAGTTACATAGCCTCCGGCGGCCAGAGCCACTCCTGTCAGGAGGTCAAAGCCGATCCATATACCCCAGGCATTATTATCGGAAAGATTGGTTACCGCTCCCAAGCCTCCGGTAAACCGGCGAACAGTGACGTACAATCCTATCAGCACAATTATGCCGGCAATAATATTGAAGGGGCTGATGAGTGATTTTTCGGTTGTAGTCGCTTCTTGGGACATTAGGAATTCTCCTCGGTTTCGGTGTCGGCAGCTGCTTCCAAAGCTTGCTTTACCGCGGCTTCTATGGCTTTTTCCTTCTCTTGGGCAGCCTTTTTCCAGGCCTCAGAAACCTTCTGATCAGCCTCTGCTTTTGCTTGTGCTATGACTTCGGCAAGGGCCTGCTCTTTCTCCTCCTTGGCAATCTTATCTTTCCTTTTGGACATTGCATAAATGCCCATTAGCAGTAGCGGCCAAGTTCCCACCACCATCGGGACCGCGGCCAGGGCACTTGAGGTGAATTGAGGAGCAGGTGTAATCCCCAGGTCTTCACGCATTCCTATTTTTTTGAAGGGGACTCCGGATAGATAAAGCCAGCTCGTTCCTCCCATTTCGTTCTCGCCATAGATATGATCCAGATAGCGACCAGGGTATCTTCGTATACGCTCGCGGGCTATATTGAGCAAGTCGGTGCGTTTGCCTAAAGTGAAAGATTCTGTGGGGCAAGCTTCTACGCATCCAGGGAGCTCGCCCTTGACGAGCCGCGTATCATAGCACATGGTGCACTTCCTGATCCGCGGGGTGAGGGCTTTATCATACTCGAAGGTGGGAATGTTGAATGGGCAGGCGAGCATGCAATACCTACAGCCCACACAGACAGACGAATCGTAAGTAACTGCTCCCGATTTTGTCTTGGTGTATGCTCTAACAAAGCATGACGAGGCGCAGGCAGGCTCCAAGCAGTGATTGCACCCTGTTCTGGCAAATAATGGGGTCTTGACATTCGCGCTGCCATCATACTTGTTGATGACCATATATTTCTCGGCATCTGTCCTTCTTTTGTTATCCAAGACTGAAAGGTCATCAAATGGGCGGTCTGGCGGAGGTAAGTCATTGACCTTGTTGCAAGCCGCCTCGCAGGTTCGGCACCCTATGCACTTGGTATTGTCGTACAGCACCCCAAGGCTGTCAGGATGACCCTCAAAGTGTTTGGTCGTGGCAGCATGAGCTACCTTGCCAAACGCACTGCCACTCAACCCTGCAGCGGTTAACCAGCCGAGAAACTTTCGTCGTGATATGGACATAAACACACCTCAATAATTAGAACCAATGGCTAGCTATTTCTTCTGTTCCTTGTGACACTCGATGCAATTAAGAGAGTCAGGTTTTTTGATACCCATCTGCTGGTGGCATCCGAGACACTGCTGATGATAGGCGCCCTTCATTCCAGGCCTCAGAAGTTCCTTCTCGTTAAAGGGCTTGCCATGGCAACTGTAGCAACGGGGAGGCTTCTTGGTAGCTGGGATATTATGATGGCACGCCTGGCAAATTGTACCCTTCTGGCTATGAAAGTATTGAGCCAGCTTGTCGTTCTTAATTTCAGTTACGAGCCGGCGGACAATCCTGCGGTGTGGAAAATAAACAGGCTGGTATTGATTCGACAGGTCCTCGATGGTAACCGTCTCAGGGATATCCTTGTCCCGATAGGTATCGGTCATGGCTGTTCTTGATTTCAACATCATGCTGGCTAGCTGTTCGGGCTTCAGGTTGGCAGTGCTGCGTTGCGGTGGCTTGTTATGGCATTGCACGCAGTAAGAGGTCTGTTGCCTACTCTCTATTGGCATGGCAGCATGGCAGCCCGCACAACTCGGTTTGCTTTGTCTGGAACCATGACATCCTAAACAACTCCTTTCGCTGTCGAGTTGGTGCATGGCCTGCTCAGACCTCACGTAGTTGCCTTCTTTTTTGCCTGCGACAGAATGACAACTGCTACACGTATTCAAATCCGCGTGGTGACACACTCTGCAGGTATTATTGTATTTCTCATGAGATTTGTGATCGAAAGGTACAGGACTCATCAAAATAGTCGGAGCCGTCTTTGGTCTTTTTACATCTGTCATTACTGCCTGGATGAGGACGACATCGGGCTGATTGCGCTTCATCCTGGGGACGTCCTTGATCCTTTGTATCAATTGAAGCTGCTGCTCGGCGTGGCAACCGCTGCATTTAATTGGCCCCGCTTTCTGGTCTTTAGCCTGTGCCGTCGTCTTCTTTTTAGCCAAGGTTTCTCTGTGGCACTGGATGCAAGATAGATGAGATGCAAGTCTCGTGGAAATCCGATTCTCTGCTGTCTGTTGCTTGTGGCAGTAAAGGCAAGAACCTTCTTTTCCTTTGGCGTAGAATAGTTTCTTGGTCACCTCGTCATACTGGTGATGGCATGTTTCACACTTATCTTTTGCCGCTTCAGTGTGACGGAAATGGAGGGATTTATCAAAAACGATGAGCTCCTTATCAGAGACAGCCTTGGGCTTGCCCTGGTGGCACTGACCGCATATTTCAACAGGTCCGGCTTTCTCTCCAGCCTTCAGTATCTCCCTGTGACACTGCATGCAGTCGACGTGGTAAATATCCATCGCCTGTTGTCTGCTGGTATCCTTAAGCCGTTTAAATTTAGGGGATTGACGATTATCTTCAGACAAATGGCAGGCTGAGCAATCTTTGTTCTGTTTCTCTACGGCGTCAGTATGTAAGTCGTGCAAAAATACCACCGGTGGTTGTTCAAGATCACCGAAGCTTTTCAAGGCATCAATTGCAATGACGTCGGCTCGCATCAGGGGAGAATCATTGCTGACCTCCTCGACCCCCTGAACTCCGCTTGTGAAAAATGCAACAATCGCGGCTGTAAAAAAGACTCCGGTCAGCAACAGAAGTAATCTTCGCTTCTTCATGGTCAATCCCTATAAGTTGTTGTGTTAGATCGACAATCTATTCAAAGACAATACAGCAGAATTTCCAAGCTCTTCTCTGTGCATCCCCGACATAGGGCTGCTGAGTAGAATCTATCAGCCATCCTTTGTTTTGGAAGAATAGCACTGGGCTGGCTACCCACAGGCTTGCTCCTCGGATACCAATAGATCGTTAATAGTTACGGAATCAAGCTTTGCGTACAGGGCTTCAGTGGCTTGCTTCCAGGCAAGGCGGACTTTGCACTCATCTGACCTGATGCAGTCTTCAGGAGTGTACACACAATTTGTCAATGCGTCTGATCCTTGGAGCATTCTGACAATGTAGCCTAGAGAGATTTCATCAGGAGCCTTTGCAAGGGCGTGACCACCTTTTGGACCTCTTGTACTTACCACTAGATGGGCCTTTTTTAATGGTCTGATTATTTGTTCAAGGTACTTGACCGAAACGTCAAGTGTTTTGGCGACGTCACCGACGGACACGGGGCTTTGACCGTAGTGGCGGGCCAGTTCAAGAAGTAGCCGGGTACCGCACCGTGTCTTGGTCGTAAGTTTCATGTATTCTGGCGACACTTGTATTATAGATAAGCACAATCTAGATTAATTTAGTCTAGAATAGATTTGTCTAGTATCTAATCCCAAATCAGAGATCGTTTGTCAAGTCAAAAATTACCCAGGAGCTAAAAAAAGATATTGAACCCAAAGCACACTATATTTTGTTTGATTACAATAGGTTGTAATGATGGGATGGGTGGTTTCTGGATTGGCTAGAGGGATCAGGAATTGCTCTCGCGACAGGAATTCATGAAATATCCGGGCTAATTCTCTGCGGGAGTCTTATGGTGAAAACAGAGCCAGCACCTTCTTCCGCTTCGAACTGAATCACGCCCTCGTGAGCGTCAACCACCTTCTTAGTGATCATAAGTCCAATGCCGGTGCCGGTGGCTCCCTTGGTACTGAAAAAGCTGGTGAAGAGCTTCTCTCTAACTTCGTCTGGCATGCCGCAGCCATTGTCTGTGACCTTATACTCAACTCCCCAGCCCTCAGGCTTGGTAGTCTCAAGAAGCACTTCTTTTGGTGTGCCTGAGCTGTCTTCGCCTAGTACTGCGTCGATACTATTTGTAACCAGGTTAAGAAGACAGTGATGGATGGCATCTGGGTCAAGCCGGATAGTTTTAAGATCCGAGGAGAGGTCCATTTTTAGATTGATCCCGAGTTCTTCGGCCCGGGGTTTCATTAGCTCCGCTACTTCCCTGGCGGGTTCATTGGGATCTGAGAATATAAAGTTTAGGTCAGTGAACTTGGCATAGTTGAGAAGATCCACGGACAAATCTTTGATTTTCTCAAAGTTGAATCTAACTGCCTCCCAGCCCTGGCTTATATATTTTTTATTGTCAAGTTCTATACCTTTTTCCAGGACAAAAGTGCCGCCTTCAAGGCCTCCGGCGATATTCTTTATCGCATGTGACAGCCCAGCAATTGTTTCTCCCACGGCAGCCAGCCTTTCGGCCTGCACCAGCTTGGCTGATTTTTCCTGCACCAGCTCCTCAAGATTTTCCGTATATTCCCGCAATTGCCTTCTCAGAGAAATTCTCTCCAGGGCTCTTTTGAGAGCGACTTCAAGAGCTTCGTCCTTGATGGGCTTGACGATGAAATCAGTTGCCTCGTGTTTTAGACTCTTTATGGCCAGATCCATATCACCGTGGCCGGTAACCATTACTACTTCGGTTTCAGGATTTTGAAGTTTGATCCTGCGAAGCAACTCGATGCCGTCCATGACCGGCATTCTGATATCGGTGAGCACTATGGGTGGGTTAACCTCTTGGATGATCCGGAGGGCTTCTTGACCATTTTCTGCTGTATAAACTTTGTAGCCGAGGTCGGACAGAGATATGCTGAGAACATCACAGATGTCTTTTTCATCGTCGACAAATAAGACTGTTTTATCCATCAGCTATCATTCGAGATAGGAAATTCGATGATAAAACGAGCACCTTTGCCTTTCTTGGACCTGACGTGTATGTTCCCACCGCAGTCTTTTATGATACCGTAACTGATTGAAAGGCCGAGTCCTGTTCCTTTGCCAACGCTTTTGGTGGTAAAGAAAGGCTCAAAAATCTTCTCCAGTTGATCTTTAGGGATTCCCGTACCAGTATCACTTACCTCTACAGTAATGTTATCTCCATCAGAGCTGGTGGTGAGAGTGATCTTTTCAGAGCCCTTTTTAATCACTTCTGTTGACAGTTTGTCTTCAATGGCATCCCTGGCGTTCAACAAAAGGTTTACGAAGACCTGTTCCAAGCGACCGGGGTCTGTCATAATCAAGGGCAATCCTTCTGCAAGCTGCCAGACAACCTCGATTCCCCTCACCTTCAACTGCTGATTCAGAAGTTCGTTTGCCCTTCTCAATAAGTCGTTGATTTGGATTTTTTCAATTCCGGCGTCTTCTTTCCGGCCGAATTCTCTCAAATGATTTATGATTCTGGTGGCCCGGTCCACGTTGCTGCTTATCTTCTGTGACATGATAAGGAGGTGTTCGTCCTCGATCTTTTCCTTTTTGTTGAGCTTCCTCATCAAAAAACTGCTGGCGCTTTCCATTACCGCCAGAGGTTGGTTTAGTTCGTGGGCAACACCGGTAGCCATTTCGCCCAGGGTTGCCATCTTGCTGGCCTGAAATAACTGCTGTTCAGTCTCCAAGCGTTTGGTAATGTCACTGGTGGTGACAAGAAGCACCTTCTGGCCGTTGTACTCTGACGGTGAAACCCGGATATTTACGTAAAGGGTCCTGCCGTCCTTGGTCTTATGTTTTGCCTTTCCCAGAAAGGCGGACGTCCTCAACTTTATAGCGTAGTAATCTCTATCTTCTTCGCTGAACATATCGAGAAAAGATCGGCATGTCATATCATCTTTGCTACAGGCGTAAACGGTTTCCACACTTGCGTTGCAGTCGAGTATTTCCAAGCTGTCCAGATCCAGAACAAAGACTGGGTTCGGAATGTTGCTGAAAATTGAGTGATACTTATTCTCCGATATGATCAGCTTTTGTTCGAGCTCTTTTCTGTGGGTAATATCAAGGCACATCTCCATAACGGCGACTATCTCACCTTCGGAGTTTTTGATGGGACTACTCTTGACCACCCAATGACTTGGCCTGCCATCCTTGTCCGGCCCTGACTCTTCGCTCCAATGAGACTTGCCGTCTTCAAAAGTTTTTTCAACGGGACAGACCGCACATTTTTGGCTAAGCCCCTTATAGGCTTGATAACAGTAATCTCCAGGTTGGGGATCAAACTTGTCGGCAAATTCCCGATTGTACCTGATTAGTTTGTAGTCTTTGTCTTGGACCGTAATTATGCAAGGTACTAAATCAAACAACATCTGGTATTCATCAACGCGTTTGTCCAGTTCTGAATTCACCTTAGCTATTTCTGCGGACAGTTGATCATTATTATTGAGCGGCTGAGCCGTTCCAGAATCTCGCTCGTTTTTTCCCATGGTAGATCACCTCATCAAAACTCGGATAACATTGAGTGGTTCCGAAAGTTGCGGTCAAATATATATCCATAGTAAAGCGTCTTGCCCAAAGACAAACCGTTAACCTGTTATTATAACAAAAACGAAGCCTGAGTTACTAACGTCTAAGAAAAAGAACATTATGTCAACCAATTTCCCACCAGATGTTTCCGGAAAAGGGCCATTGATGGATGGCATCTAATTAATATCCAGAAGGAAAATTCCATTTAATCTTCCTGAGGCCATTGATCGATTTCACGGTCTTCCATAAAGTAACAGAATCGGTTCCACTCAAACTCTCGTAGTGAGACCGGGCATCTGAGTTCGACCTTGCGATCACTAACCCCAATAACCTCCCAGTCACCCTTCCGTGGCCCGGTTTCAATGTGGATTTTCTGTCCTGCCTGAAAAGGGTAGGGACGAAACATTGCAACTTTGTGAACAGCCATGGATATCACCTCCCAGGTACAGAAATTCCAAATCACAAATCACAAATATCAAACAAATCACAATGATCAAAATTCAAAAACGACTATAAACTTAGCTTCGCAAGAATGTCCTCTGCCCTTGGAAACTATGCCACAATTCGCCGAACACGTCATTCCGGACGAGGCCGCCTAAGCGGACGAGATCCGGAATCCAGTGAAAGTGACTAATTGCGACATGGCCCCTCGAGGGGAAAAGAAGTTTTTTGCGGAGTTAGGTGCTTAGGCGTTATTCGAAATTCCAAACCTGTTTTGGTCATTGAATATTGGAAAACGCCTATTCCTTTAGCTCCGCATACTGTAGATGCCTAAGTTGAAAATATGCGTTTACCAACCACGGAGACACGGAGAGCACAGAGAAAAACTTAATTGGAACCACGAAGCACACGAAGAGCACGAAGATAAAGATCGCTTAGGCAGCCCGCCACCTGGCGGGCGTCCCGATAGCTTCCTATCGGGACAAAATGGGAGCCCGTGTTGGCGAATAGAAGCTGGCTTATTTTCGCCAACATGTGCTTCCCATTGTAGCCTTAAGCGATTTTTGCATCTACCCATCTATACTTGTTACTCTCATCTTGTACATCCTGTAAATCCTGTCAAATGCATTAAACTCTCATCTTCTGTCCGCGCACGTCTGCGTGTGTCTGCGGTTAAATGTTTTTCTCCGTGATCTCTGTGCCTCTGTGGTAAATCTTCAATCAGGCTTCCTTAGACCGCTATAATACGGAGTAAAGTAAATAGTCGTTATTGGAATTTGATATTTTGCAATGCTCTACCACTCCCTTCTGCCAGACGACGACAACTATCAGCCTCGATTTCAACTGACTACACAAATGGCGAGGGCGTGGGCATTGTGGAGCAGCTTATGAGATTTACTGCCAAGCCCAAATTGTTTGATCTCTTTAGAACCCTTACGGCCAATTACCAAGATGCCGTAGTTATCACCTTCCAGTTCTGCAAGAATATCACGGGCAATGCCCCTCTCCTGGGCTTGAATTTTGAAGGATACGTTCTCTTCAGGCACACCAGAGTTGATGAGCCTCTCTTTACCTTCTGCCGCTATCGCTTTAACCCTATCAGCATATCCTTTCATCCACTGATCAATCTGCTCTTCACGCTCCTGGCGTTTTTTAGCATCTAAGATGCGGGCATCATCCCAATATTGGGGAGGCAAGGGCGGGGTGACATGAAAGAAGGTGAATTTGCTGTCCTTAAGATGGGAAAAATGAGTAACCACATGCTCCACCACCCGCCTGCCTACGGACGCCCCAACCAGAGCCACCAGCACGTTACGAGAAGAGATGCGCGGGTCGATAACCCAGAGGCTCCGGTCTTCTGCTGTGTGAACCAGTTTGTAGGCAACCGAGCCCATCAACTTGCGCTCCGCCCTCGCTGGTCCCCGAAGTCCCAAGGCCAGAGTCTCATAGCCTTGATCGGTAGCCAACTGCAACAGATGGAAGGCGGGGTCATTGCATTTGGCCTCACAGATCATTTCGACTCTGTGGGAATCGAAGCCGGAGTCTGTCAAGGCGTCCTTGCACCGTTCCAGGACCTTCTGCTCCTCCATGGTACACACTTTTTCAAACTCTTCAATCACCTCGGGACTCAAACCCAGAGCCTTTGATAAGAAAGGAAGGTTCGGGTCAGTGGCACCATAGAACAGTGTTATCCCATAGTCCTTGCTATTTTTCAGCAAACCGCCTACGGCAGCAACGGCTTGGATGGCAAACTCAGAATCGTCTACCCCAAATAATATTCTTTTCTCTGTGTTCATAGGTCAAAAACTCCAAGTTGGAAAACCAATTCGGGACGAATACATTCTCGTTGGTTACTGTTTCACTTCTCTCAAACATCGGCTGCAGATACCCTCTAAAATCACCCGTTTGGTGTGCACGCGGCCCCATTGTCCAGCTGCGGGAGGAGGTTCGATGCGGTCGAGAGAATCCCAACTAAAATCAGCTATACTCTTACAGTTCGTGCAGAAGAGATGATAGTGGGGGTCTGGATCCCCGCAGAATCTGGCTCGATCTTCGAAAACGCATACTTTGTCAATCAAGCCATTACGTTCGAAAGTAGAGAGCGTCCTGTAGACTGTATCTAGAGAGATCGATGGAATTCGGGCCTGGACGCGTTTGTGGATTCTCTCGGCTGACGGATGATCATCTGTGAAGATCAACTCACGAAAGATCTCCAAGCGCTGATGGGTAAGCTTGAGCCCACTCTCTTTACACTTATTTCTAAGGACCTCTAACTTTTCCTGAACTGCTCGTTTCTGGCCAACATTAGAAGACATAGGAAGATTCCTCCAGCCGATGTTCCAGGAATCGTGGTCGCGGCAGTCGTTTCTCGAAATATCGGTATTATTTGTTGGTTCATTCTTACTTAGGAATGATAATGTATTAATGTACAGCGGACAACCCCTGTGCCCAGTTTATTTTATCCTTTGAAAACCAAGATCTTCCCGGCATAGCGGGATCTTCGAAGGGCGTGGTCAGAGAGAGTTGGCCCCGCCTGAGGTTGTAGAGTGCCTGAACTTTCGATCGTATTTGGAGGGGATTTAGCCTGTTTTCTATTTTGAATATCGAATATCGAACAAGGAATTTCGAACAGCAGAAGTCTTTGAAACGAATAAGACATGTTTTTCACTTCGATATTCTGCGGTTTCTTGTTCTGCGGTTCTGCGGTTCATATTCTCAACGACGTGATAGTTGATAGTCGCATGCAGAGCGCTGACCGGGGAGACCAGATCCGGTTTTGTAGCCCCTCCAGGGGCAAATCAAAGCCAAGTCCTTTGGGCCTTGGTCCTTCTGATCACTCATATCTGCAGCCACTCCCTGGCTTTTTTGCACACAAGCTCTGCTTCCAATGGAGGCTCAGAGATTTTTCTTAATTCTGCCTGCTCATTGAATGAGCTCCCTGGTTGCCAGCGGATAATGCTGACCTGTGGGCCTTGGGGCCCCCAAATCTGCGGGTCAGTAGGACCGAAAAGAGCAATGGTAGGAGTACCGCAAGCAGCTGCCAAATGGGTAATTCCGGAATCATTACCTAGATAGAGATCGGCCTCGCTCATGAGTGCAGCCAGCTTGCCGAGCTGCCAGTTTTCCACGAGAATAGCAGAGTTTGATTCCAACTGAGAGCGCAGGTGCCGAACGATACCTTCGTCGGCTGGTCCCTGCAACAAAGCGAAACGAATATTGCGGTGGGCTGACAATTTGTTGATAACACTGAGCCATCCTGCAACTGCCCATAGCTTTTGTTTCCCTCCACTGCCGGGATGCAACAAAACAAACCGGTCTCTGGGGCCAAGGTTCCGGCTGGAAAAATCACGAGCCTCGAGAACATTGTGGTGCGACGGAGCGATAATCGCATTTGGGGGAGGAGTGGCGGGAATACCGAGCTTCTCCAGTTGACGGCATTGATAATCACCAACACCAAGACAAAGATCGGGCTCAGGAAAGGGATCTAGTCGATGTGCAGGATTTCCAAAATGGTTTGCAAGATTATCAGCTATTATCTGGCTGGCTGGACGACCAAAAACAAAGGTGCTTTCCACTTGGGGCAGTAAATCGTGCACAACTGCAGGTAATGTTCCTTCCGAGCTATAGAGTGAGGTCCAGCACCTGTCGGAACAGTTAAACACCTGCTTGAAGTAGGGGCGTCTTTGCAGGATCTCCACGATGGCAGGATGGGCGATAAAGTAGAAATGGGCCTCAAGATAAAAGCGATGAATAGCCTCCACCGCCGGTAGGCTGAGGATAAAATCGCCGATGGCACCCTGGTGGACAATGAGGATAGATTTCATTGTAAGGAGGTAAATGATGTTATTTGGGTGTGGTCGGGTGGCTTTGGGCTAAGTGGTCCCGTCTCTTTGTGCTGCCCGCTTTCTTTCGGACCAGCGCAGAATCGCTCCTACGACGCCCTTTGGTTCCGCCTGTTTTTCGTCGGATTGAGAACCACTATCAGATTTGAGCTTCTCCACGCCGCCACAAGCCTCAATAGCTTCCTGGAGGCACTCCCGCAGGTGGTCACAATGGCGGCAGTGTTCTTGCGGCTGGATGATGCCGTTCTCATCTCTGGGCATACAGTGTTCAGAAATGCCAAAGCAAGAAGGCCTGCTATCAGGCATATTCTCCACTCCAAAGGCCGAGAAAGTGCGGACCAGGCAAAGCTGAACCCAAAAGTCCTCTTAATCGATGATCTCAAGAACTACGCGTTTCCTGAGCTTTGCAGAGGCAGCGTTCAAGATGGTACGCATTGCCTGGGCGTTGCGTCCTCGTTTGCCGATTACCTTGCCAATATCCTCTTTGGCGGTTTTGAGTTCGATGACCGAAGCGTGTTCTCCGGCGATTTCATTAACTTGTACCTGATCAGGATGTTCAACCAGCGCCTTCGCCATTATTTCAATTAATTCCTTCACCGCTATAACCTCCATTCCGATAGGCGCCAACCAACTCAGGTATGGATAATCCCGCAGCAAAGCATGACGGGGAATTAACCTTGAGATGTACAAAATATCGCCGAAGCTGCGACCGGATCAGCAAATCCAAATCAGTAGTAAAGAAGCGGTGAAGCAGTTTTTACCCTAACATTACAAACAAACTATATTCAGCCAAATGCCACTGAGTCAAGCATTTTCGGCTCAAGTACCTGGCTTTCTTGAATATCCGGGCTAGTGTCGGTCGTGGTCCATAACGGACCACTAAAGAGTCTGTTGAATTGCCTCCAAGAAATCCAGAACATGCATAGCAATATGAAGTAGCACAATCCCAGTGATAAACAAACCCGCGAGGACAAGTGGCAGCAAGAGTGCGAAAAAAACTCTGGTCTTTGAGGTCTGGTGGGCTTTGACGAGGCCAACAAAGTACAAAACCAAGGCCCAGATAGGCATGATAAACCTGCCGACAAATGGTATGACATTGACAAGAGAGGTTGCCCCGGAAGCGTAAGCCATAACCTGAAATGTCGCTGCAAAAGGGCGTTGGGTCGCAAGTAGGATTCGCAAAACAAGGTGGACCAGGCCTGCAACTATAAAAATAGAGGCAAAAAGTATGATGGGGGTAAGCAGCACGACCCCTCCAAAGTGTATGGTGTTGCTGAGAGCGTTGCCTTCCAAAATGCCGTATCTAATACCGAGAAGAGTAAACCAATAGCGGCCGATGATTTGCCCCAGAGAACCGTAGACAAGCAGGTACACAAGGGAACTGCTTATCCCAGCCTCATAGTTTAGAGTCGTAAAGGTTACTGCAGGATGAAACAGGATGTTCTTGCTGGTTTGCCAGAACGCGGCCATATCCAACCAGGAGGCTCGCGCCTCCCAGTCAACCTTGTGGTGTGGTTGAGGTTGTAACTCAGCCTCAGCACTAGATACTGCTGTGGGATCTTCTGACCCGGCAAAAGTCATAGGTGTCTGACAGCGGGGACAATATAAGACGTCATCAGCAGCAAGACGACTTTTTTCTGTGAGAGCACCAGTAAACTTACATTTGGGGCAGCGGATGACCATGGGTGGTTTTCTCCACGGCAAGACCAAACAAGGGGAGCCAACTCCGGAAAAGCCAAAGAGTCATGCTCCGTTAGGCGCATCATAATAGCGAGAAGCCAGCAGTATGGAAAGCTTTTTCTGGTATAACCAGATGGCACTGGAGTCCGTAGTCTGTTGTCTGTCGTCCGTTGCAAAAGTAGTGCGATAAGGGGAAGGAGGCCGGACAGCAACTGTCATTCTTCAGATTCAGCTGACAAAGTACGCGATGTTGAATGATCGATAATAAATAATGAATGGCTACTGACCACTGACCACGGACAACTGACAGCGTCAGCAAGCTTTGACAGGCATGTCTGACTATGGTAATCAGGTGAGGACGATCCTTAGCAATAGGAAACGATACGGGGGTAATGTGTCATCTTCAGCCGCACCAATGTAACGGAGTGAAGGAGCATGGCAGAACAGTTTGAGCGTGCAGCAATAGTTGGGTTGGGATTGAAGGGGGGATCACTTGCTATGGTGCTTCGTAAGAAGCGTCTAGTCAAGGAGGTCATCGGTATAGATACAGATGCGACCGCACTTACCAAAGCATTACATCGCGACGTTGTCGACCAGACGGTGGCCGATCTCGAACAGGGTCTCTCCCAGGCCGATCTAGTGGTCTTGGCGGTGCCCACGCACTCTACTTTGGATGTTCTGGCCGACATTCCCTCGCATCTGCAGGTCGGAGCCGTTGTGTGCGACGTAGGTCGGATAAAAGGACCTGTGTTGGAAAAAGCCGCAGAAGTACTACCACCAGAAAATCCTTTTGTCGGCTGCCATCCGGTTGTGTTCGAAGAGGAGAAAGATATTGATGAAGCCTATCCTGCTCTTTTTCAGGACAGACCTTGTATACTAACTTCAGGCGATCGGCGAGACGAGGAGGCTGTCAAACGGATCAGAGAAATCTGGGAGGGGGCTGGCTGTAAGGTCGAGGAAATGGATGCAGAGGTTCACGACCGCCTTTTTGCGGTCCTCGAGGATCTTCCCATCATATTTCTCAGTCTTGTTTGCAAGGCTGCTGGTCAGGTGAGTGGCTATGTAGACGAGATAGACGAGTACTCGAGTAAAGAGCTCAAAGAGATTACCAGACTTGTCGCCAAAGTATCTCCACACGCAACAGAGCGGTTGTGGGCGAACCGCAAACCGCTGGTGCATGTTCTTGCCTACTACCGCCTCAAACTCAAAGAATTAAGTGAAGCGCTCCAGGAAGGAAGTCTGCAGGACCTGAAGACACTCCTGTAGGTACCGGGCAGAGCGCCATTTTGTATTTTTCGTTTCTCGGTCAATCTTGCGGCAACCATTGCCCACCATAGCCGTATTTGTTAAATTCAAATATCGAAGTACGAAACACAAAACAAATCCCATATTTTCGGTTACTGAGATTCTAAGAATGACAGGATTCCCCATTTCTGGGCAGCAGTCCGATGCTGCTCTTGTCATCCCGCAACTGGACGACCACCAGTCCAGACCACTCATGGCAAAAATGGCACGCATTTTCCGTGAAATTGGGGCCATGGGTGAGGTGAAACGATTCCGCCAGCATCTAAGCCTGCCAGAAGATACCAGACGTTTGAGCCAGCGGGCCTTCCGGCTGTACGATGAGTACCTCATCTACACCATCGGCAAAGTGCAGAAGAAAGGCTGGCGGGTTTACTGTGGGCCTGGATGTGCTGCCTGCTGTTTTAACATGCCTGCCGGAATCAGCAATTGGGAATTTCTTATCATCTATGATCATATCCAACAGGCTGGGCAGTTGGGAAAATTTTTCCGTAGAAGCCTTGAAAGCTATCAAGTACTCGATCGGGTGAGGAGGCAGTTGGTTAATGGAGGGATTGAACAACAAATTGAAAGCAAAAGCGAATACGACACCCTCTTGCACAATTACAGCTTGGCGAAAAACAGTTGTTCCTTTCTAAGCGATACCCAAGAGTGCCTCATTTACTCGGCCCGGCCGCTGGCTTGCAAGATGCATTTCGCTTTCACTCCGCCAGAGTTGTGTGATCCCGCGCATCATCTTTTTTCTCAAGGGGTTCGTGTCAATCTAAGTCCCCATGCTGAAGTTGAGGACGAACTGAAGCAACTGGACGGACACCTGAATCTGGCCCTCAGCGATCTATTGGCTCCCGGGCTAGCGGCGCTGACTGCTAACATAATGAGATTCTCCGCCATTACCTGGACTTAAAAAAAACAGTAGCCAGGAGTCAGGAGTCAGTAGTAAACGGTAATCTGTGAATAACTGACCTCTTTGACTAATTTTCTAATTCTCTAATTCTCTAATAAACTATGCTACCCTCTGATCTCTGACCTCTGACCTCTGACCTCTGCCTTCCCAAATCCCAAGTAACAAATATCAGGGTTTCAGGTGTCGGGTGTCATTCAGGTACCAGGTGTCAGGTATCAGGTGTCAGGGAAGAAAAATACAAAAGCTGAACACTGAAACCTGAAACCTCAATTCTGGATTCTGGATTCTGACTCCTGACTCCTTTTTTTTGTGATTTATCATTGAAGATTAGTATCTCGTGATTACCAATAGTGGATATTCCTATGCGGATAGGAAAATCAGAGATGAGCAAGGCGCAATGAGAAACCGGGGACCCGACCGAGAGTTTGGGGACTGAGCGGCCTGTCCGTCGAAGCCTTAGCGAAGCCGGAAGCGCAGCGAGCGCGAAGAAGTGATAAATGAGCAATGACAACTGTATCAGGATACTGGGTGCCAGGCAGAACAACCTGAAGGATCTGGCCCTGGATCTCCCCAGGGAACAGCTCATTGCCATAACCGGCGT
>PVMK01127823.1_pt1 | contig 65915 bp, 64 predicted proteins | sample 1853481 | NCBI WGS metagenome assembly PVMK01 (sample SAMN08533507, study PRJNA380276) | Marine sediment metagenome, whole genome shotgun sequencing project.
ATATTGATAACGCCCTTTGACTTTCTCGGGCTGAGCGTCCAGCACTGTCGCCAGTGGTGCGGCAGTTTCGGTTTGAGTTGTGGCAACCGGCTCGGAATTACATGCGATCAAAGTCAATGTTGCTAATATAACAAGAAGTCTGGGCATCCTGATTCTCCAATGGCCTGACAATATGGCGCGAGAACCTATTTTCCACAGGCGGGATCGTAAGTGCAACCGAGCGATCTGAATACAAGGGATTGCAGGCAAGAACACTCGGAAGAGGCTCTGGGGCCGGAGGCTGGCAAGATGATTATGCGGATTGTTCAGGTATGTGTTGGCAGGCCGGCAGAGGTTATTGTCAACGGGAAAACCGTGACTACGGGGATTTTCAAGACGCCTGTAGACGGCACTGTCGAACTGAAGTCAATGAATCTAGCCGGCGACGGCCAGGCAGATTTGACCGTGCATGGCGGAAGGGACAAAGCAGTCTATGCATATTCGCAGGACCATTACGAATATTGGGGGAAAGAATTGGGCATCGACGAGTTGGCAGATGCGCAGTTTGGGGAGAACCTGATGGTCACGGGCTTTTCTGAAGATGAGGTGACAATTGGCGATCGTTACAAAATCGGCACCGCCATTGTCGCGGTTACGCAGCCGCGCCTGCCATGCTTCAAGCTCGGCATTCGAATTGGTGATACGTCTTTTCCGAGGCGATTCCTTGATAGCGGGCGTCTGGGCATGTATCTCAGAGTTGTAGAGGAGGGTGCCTTGCAATGCGGCGACACCTTTGACCTGATCGACCGCCCCGCACACGGCATTACTCTGCACGACTTGTGGCGGACCATTTTTCACGATGACGGTGATGCGAAGCTGGCGCTGGAGCAACTCCCGCATCTTGATGCGGGTTGGCTACGTCGACTTCGGCACAAAATTGCGACCGATCAATGACAAGTCACATATTTCATTTATAGAAGGCCCTCAAGTCCCTCCAGGTCATTGATCACCTGCCAGCGGCCACCGGACTTTTCGACTTTCGTTTGCCAGTAATCGAGTCGGGCCAGGTATTCCCGCGGATCGATATTGTCCGAACGCAGCTTTGTGACGTTCAATGCAATGATGTCGAAGCCATCGAGATCAAATTCTATGTCGCGGATATACCCGTCCTTAAGATCTTCCTTAAGATCGGAGAAAATCAGAATGGTCTTTACCGCGGGTCCTTTTTCGTTCAGGTACTCCACGGCCTGCAGCAAGCCACCCGTGATGTCAGTGTAGGGTGACGAGCTCTCCGTTTCTACAAAGGTTTTGATCTGCTCCGCGAATACGCGTTTCTGTCGGTTAATCGTGCTCGGTCGGTCATCAAAAGTGATTTTTGCGACAATGTCTTTTTCGCTGAAGCTGCCGGTATCGACCCGGGCGACGGCCATAGAATCTGTCGCGTCGAGCCTGGACAGCGTATAGCGAATGATCTGCTCAGCCTTCTGCATCTCCTCACGATAAGTGCCGGATGTATCTATCAACATATAGACGCCGGAGTTTCTCGGTTGCGATGGCGAGCAACTGGCGAGCAGAATACAAGCAATACCTAAACTGATAATTTTCATAACGTCACCTTGCGCAGATCGTTGTCGCCGGAATGGCCGGAGTTACTGTCCCGCGATGCCCACCACAACGGGATGAAAAGCGGCAGGTCGTACAACTGGGCGGCGAGCACACCAACGTAGCGAGAGCCGCTGCCGAGCAGACGCAGGATTAACGAGGTGATGCGTAAAACGCCGATCGCCAGGAGGCCAACTACGGTACGCAGCGAATGCACGAACGTCTCCAGGGGAATGGCAACAAACGTCAACGCGAATGGCAGTATGAATCCCATGCCCATCTGCGCCGCAGTAGTGATCCACATATAGTTATTGGCAATCACCTCGGCGCCATCGCCACGGAGGAGTGCGCTGGTTGCCAGTTCATCATGCAATAGCACTTCACGCATGAAGGCGAGACCAGCCTCCACGGTGGCAAGCAAAAACAGGATTGTGAAAGTAATCCAGATCATGCGCACCCGGGTTTTGTCGGGTAACGCGCCAATGACCGGAAAAAGGCGCGTGATTCGCAGTGATTCCATTAGGAATAAGCCCATCGAGATCTCTACCAGGATAATGACGAGAGCCGCGATATCGGCAGTACGAAAATTACCGATCTGGCTGGTGCCACCAACCATCTCTGCCATCGGCCTGGCGATCAGCGAAAAATTAATTGTGGCGCCACCAACGGCTACGCACATGACCAGTGCTGAGACGAAGAAGTAGACCAACGAGGACGATGAGAGCACCGAAACTGCCCGATCCTCTCCTTTGACGATGTCCTCGTATTCCTGCATGTGTCGATCAATAGTGGCCGAGCGGCCCAGCAGGCTATCGACGTTCTTGCCAACTTTGCTCAGAGTCTGTTGGATCTGCCGCCATTCCGGGCGCATCTTGCGTAATAGAAGGTGTCGCTTTCCACTGGCCTCGTGGTAAGCAACCATGGCTTCCTTGTGTGCTTTGACCAGCGATTTGTGGATATCACTCAAGACGCCACCAACACCAACCCGGCTGTCTTTGGAGTCGATCGCAGCAACGGCCTCAACTGCGTTTACCCAACCCGGTGGATCCGGCGGAACATCGACTGCCTCCCGGTGATCTTCCTCGATACGGTTGATCGACTCACTCAGGTTTCGATGCAATGCGGAGAAGTTTGCGAGGTCCTTGCGGACAGTTTCATTGATCCGATCGAATTCCCGCTCGACGATTCGCTCTTTCGCCTCACGACCGGCTGCCAGCAGTACTTCTCTGTTTCTGCTTGCCAGTGCCGCTTCAGCCTTTATCGCTGATAACGACGCAGTGCGAAACATTTTGTGTAACGAGCTGCCCGTCGCAAGAATGAGTTTGTGCGCTGTTGGGCGTGCGAAATAGAGTGCAGCGACTAGGAGTACGATCCACAAAATTGCGGATAGCACTGGAGAAGGGGTAATACCAAGGAGGAAATTCATTATGGAAACTCCGCTGTCTGCAGTGAAACGAGACCGGTGGCTTTGCGTCCCTTCCTCACGGAAGGTTTGCCTTTGTCATTTGATCTGGCAGAGTTTCACAAGCGAATTCAAACTGTCAATATATTTGCTTGTTGTTTGGAAAATATTTTGCTTACAAATTTAATGCAATGAAAAGCAACGACTTGCAGTTCGACATAATTGCGGAAAAAAAATGATCCGTTAAAAAACAATCGTCGATTGCGTAGACATATTTTTGAAACACGTCGATTGCTTAAACATAAGCGGTAGAGCGGTATTGTGGTGCCGATGATATTGGGTCGCATATTGAAGTTTTGTTCGCGGCGTCTTCGCTCCCGTGCATCTCTCCAAACTGCTACATAAGCACAGCAGTTTAGACAGCCGCTCCTACATATTGCAGTGGCGTTGGCAAAATCTTGCGGGCTGCAATTATCTGTAGGAGCGGCTTTAGCCGCGAATTGTAGAGTCAGGCACCAACGTCACGGAATATTTTTCTGTCAACCGCCCGTTGCATCCGGATAAAGCGCCCGCAGACCTTCGATAAGATCACTTGCCATCGCATCAAGCGCAGCCCGGCCCTTCTCCTCGCTGGCGAGTGTTGGGTCGCCGCGAATTCCGCTTTCGCTATGATCCACGCCAGACCCAGGACGATTAGCGAAGATGCTGCTGCGATAGAAGACAGTATCCGGCTGTACCAGCATCTCCCCATAGTCAGTGCGTGCCCGATCCAGATACACCGCCTCCGGTTTGATCGCCATGATCATGGATGTTTCGTGTTCGTCACCGTGCCCGCCGAGCTTCTGTTCGAACAGATCATCGGCGCTTCGCCCGAGGGTACGAATGTCGGCCACTGAGATGCGAACGCCGTGGGTCTCGAGAATCTCGCGGGACGCGATCTGAATCGGGCCCTCGGTGGATACGCCGGTATTGATTATTGCGATATTTTTCACGCCCTGGTCAATAAAGCCTTCAATCAAGTCGCGCAGAAGTGCGATAAATGTCTCCGCCTTGAGATGCTGGCTGCCTGGGTAGTGGCGAAATGCGGGATAATAGCCAAAGCTAACTACCGGTGCCGCGACGACTGGCAATTCGGCTACCACCCGGGCAGTAAGCTCGGTCGCGAGCAAATAATCGGTATTCAAAGGAAGATGGTGACCATGTTCTTTTGACTGTGCGCCGATCGGGATTACAACAATTGCGTCAGCATCAAAACGCGCTTTTGCTTCGGGCCACGTCAGGTGCTCCAGGTAGTCACCGGGTTGTTGGTTGTCACTCATCTTGTTTGCTCCAGTTACCCATCGCACCCTGCAGGATCATCTGTCCATCCGTCGCCACAATGGCTTTCGTTGCCACTGGCTCTTTCAGTCCCCTGAATAATTCATCAGTGACAGGTACTAATTCGCACCAGTCATCATCCCTGCATTCGTAGCCTATGCGCTGCCCACGCCTGCTGACAATAAGTGTTTCCCGTTGCCAGTCTTCGCGTGGAAAACGAACAGTGGCGCGATTGTAAGTCCCGATGATGTGGACAATTTGCTCCTCGCTCAATTCATGGCGTTGCGGCAGTGTTGGCTCGGGCAGGTCCTGCAACATCCAGGCCTCCAGCACATTGCGCATTTCACGCATTGGTTTGAAGTCAAACATGGTTATTACGATGAAAAAACCCTTACCGCTTTCCTGACTATAAGAGAAGCGGGTCAAGTACCCGTCAGCATCGCCACCGTGCCCATAAAACACATGTCCTCTTTTGTTGGCAGCATAAATTCCCAGGCCATATCCGTAGTCGAGCCCAGCTCTGGCCGCGACCGTTGTCGTCGGCGTTTCCATGCGCTGAATCTGTTGAGGCGAGAACACTTCATTGCCGTCGTGCACGCCCCGGTTGAGCAACATTCGTACGAAGTTGCCCATTTCGATCGGCCGGACGTTAGCGGCACCCGCCGGTCGAAAGATAAAATTCCAGTATCGAATCGGTTCTTTCGGATCGGTGTTGTAACCACCAACCAGCGATCTTGCTACCTCGGGCGTGCGGTTCAAGGTCGCGCTGGGCATGTCGAGTGCCTGGAAAACGTGCTCTTCGATGTACCGGTCAAAATCTTTGTCACAACCCTGTTGCAAAAGCCAGCCGGCAACACCCGGGCCGCTGTTGGAGTATTCCGAATGGGTTCCGGGCTCCCAAACTGTGATTCGGGACTCCGGTTTTACGTGTAAGGCTTGCTCCAGCGAGACCGGATCATTGAAATCGAACTCTTCGCGGCTCATCTCGTGAATTCCCGCCGTATGCTCCATGAGCATAGCGACGGTTAGTGGATGCTTGTCTTCCCAGCGATTCTTATATATGTAGGGTTCAGCAATTGGCGCAACAGGATCGGTGAGATGCAGGCAGCCTTGCTCCTCCGCCTTCAACAATGCGAGGCCGGTAAATGCTTTGGTTACCGAACCGAGGCGGTAGTAGCTTGCATCGTTTACCGGCCGTGTGTCATCCCAGGCGCGAATGCCCATGCCCTGACTGAGGAGCGTTTTTTCGCGGTCGACCAGCACAAGGTACGCCGATGCCATGCCGTGGTTCTCACGAATCGCGTCAATCTGTGCGGCGATATTTGCCAGTTCCGACATTTCGCTATTTTGGCCCATGGCCAATTCTGGTTTGCCGGCCATTGCCAGGCCGAGAAATGTGAAAGTACAAATTAATAATCGATATGACATCGTATATGTATGGCAGTCAGTGTCCGAAATTGTGCGGGTAACAATCGCAACGTCCTGAGACCGGCATTGCAGAAGAACTCAGTGCATCGGGATCGCAAGTCAAGGTATCCTAATGGCATCGGTGCGGCAAGATGAGCGGCGATGCCAATCAAAGATTGCACCAGGGCAATTAACTATATGTTCAGAACTTGCATGCGAATTGGAGCGATTACAGTAATTGCAGGAATATTTCTGAGCGCAGCATCCGCAGATCAAAGAATTTTGCGGACCACGATTGATGCGGACGTTAAAACACTTAACCCGATACAAAATTCAGAGCTTTATTCCGGCGTCGTAATGACGCATGTATACGAGTCGCTTACAACGCTGCCTGAGTTTATTTAATGTGGTGTGAATCTGCGCCGCAACGACGGACGAGATTGGCGGTCATTTAGCGCAGTGGCCCTCGTGGCCGATGTTCGCCAGTTGGTTGGCAAACACAGTGAGACGGAGAATTGGAAAGAATGTCCAGTATTTTGTTCATAGCCGGCTCCGGTGCCGAAGAATCTGCAGTATGTCGATGCCGACGGGTGGCGGGTGTACCTGCCGGGATTGTCGGTTCTGGCACGGTTGAGGCCTAGCGGTCAGTGCAGAAATTACCATCGCAACACTGGCATGATCTTCCCGATTCCGAAGTGCTCGCACAATTCGGTACGGACCGCGAGCGGGGGCTCGAAGACTCTGAAGTCCGGCAATACCAGGAACAATTTGGCCTCAATGTCCTCACGCCGAAAAAGGGAAAAAGTCCATTACTCTCATTCTTACTGCAATTCCATCAACCGCTCGTCTACATCCTGCTTGGCGCTACCGCGATCACGGCATCTCTCCAGGAATGGGTTGATGCCGGCGTAATCTTCAGCGTTGTATTGGTCAATGCAATTATCGGTTTTGTGCAGGAATCAAAGGCGGTAAGAGCACTGGAAGCCCTGGCACGGAATATGGAATGCGAGGCGATGGTGATCCGGGCAGGGGAAAAGAAGAAGGTCTCGTCTACCGATCTCGTGCCGGGAGATCTGGTGTTATTGCATTCGGGAGACAAAGTTTCGGCAGACCTCCGATTATTCAGCAGTAAAGAGTTACAAGTCGATGAGTCCATGCTGACGGGTGAGTCAGTACCCGTGGACAAAAGCCCCAACAGATTGCCGCCAGAAACTGTATTAGCTGATCGACGTAACATGGCTTACTCGTCAACCCTGGTAACTTACGGTACTGGCAGTGGTGTGGTTGTCGCTACCAGCGACGCGACCGAAGTGGGTCGAATCAGCAAACTGATTGCCAGTGCCAACATTCTGGCGACACCGCTTACTCAAAAAATCGCGCATTTCAGCGGCGTACTGCTGTGGATCATTCTCGCCCTGGCCGGCGTGACCATGGCCGTGGGCATGCTGCACGGCGAATCGTTGTTCGACATGTTCATGACTGCGGTGGCCCTGGCAGTGTCGGCGATTCCGGAGGGATTGCCGGCAGTCATGACAATTACGCTCGCAATAGGCGTTGCGCGCCTGGCTAAACGACGCACAATTATTCGCAAACTGCCGGCAGTGGAGACACTTGGCAGCACAACTGTAATTTGCTCTGATAAAACCGGGACGCTGACGCAGAATCAGATGACCGTTCAACAAATCATGGCAGGCGGTGAGCTATTCAATGTGTCTGGTGTCGGTTACCTGCCCGAGGGGGAGTTCAGTAAAAACGGTGTAACAGTGGATCCGCGAACTCATAGCGCGCTTTTTGAGTGCCTTACGGCAGGCGTGCTTTGCAATGACTCGCGCCTTGCCTCGATGGAAGGCGAATGGCGTGTCGAAGGCGATCCCACGGAGGGCGCCTTATTGACTGCGGCGAGCAAAGCGGGTCTATCGCCGGATGCGCTTGCAACGGAACGGCCGCAGCTCGACACACTGCCGTTTGAATCGGAACGGCAGTACATGGCAACGCTTCATCGAGGTAAACCTGGACAACCGCGCTTACTGTATCTTAAAGGTTCGGTGGAGCAGGTCGTCGCACGCTGTAGCGAGGCTGCGGGTCCAGATCTGCAACCGGTGGATCTCGACGTTGACGATATATTAAGTCAGGTTGATGAAATGGCCGCGACCGGAATGCGCGTGCTTGCCTTTGCTCGAATCGAACTGAGTGCCGACTGCGGCGCAATAACTCATCGAGACGTAACCGGTGGACTCACTTTTCTGGGTCTTCAGGGCATGATCGACCCGCCCAGGCCGGAGGCCGTCGACGCTGTGCGTACCTGCCAGGCTGCCGGGATTCGCGTCAAGATGATTACTGGTGACCACGCCGGGACGGCATTGGCGATCGCCCGGCAAATCGGTCTGGATTGTGCTTGTGATGCCGACGGGGCAGGTGTTGTACTTAATGGTGAGGAGATTGCCAGGCTTTCCGATACGGAACTGATCGAAACAGCCGAGCGAGTTGCGATCTTCGCCCGAGTCGCGCCGGAGCAAAAGTTGCGCCTGGTCAAAGCACTCCAGGCCAGGCAACACGTGGTAGCGATGACCGGCGATGGGGTTAACGATGCCCCGGCATTGCGTCAGGCAAACATCGGCGTCGCAATGGGTATAACCGGCACGGAGGTCGCCAAAGAGGCGGCCGATATGGTGTTGACTGACGACAGTTTCTCCAGCATCGAAGCAGCCGTGGAGGAAGGTCGTGGGGTGTTCGACAATCTCGTCAAGTTCATCACCTGGACACTGCCAACGAATGTCGGTGAGGGATTGGTCATTCTGGTCGCGGTCTTCGCCGGCCTCACCTTGCCGATTCTTCCCCTGCAGATTCTGTGGATCAATATGACCACGACTGTGATGTTGGGGCTCACGCTGGCATTCGAGCAAAAGGAAGCCGGCATCATGGACCGCCGTCCCCGGGATCCAAAAAGCCCGATTCTTACACGACCGCTGATCAGGCGAATTCTTCTGGTGGGACTGTTGCTGTTTGCGGGGTCGTTTGGTTTGTTTGAGTGGGAGCTGTACCAGGGTAAAAGTATTCCCAGCGCGCGCACCGCCGCTGTGAATGTGCTGGTTTTCGGCGAGCTCTTCTATCTCTTCAACTGCCGTTCGTTGACCTACTCGATGTTTAAGCGCGGCCTGTTTTCGAACCCGGCACTATTCGTCGGCGTTGTCACTATGACAGCCTCGCAATTGCTCTTCACCTACTTGCCGGCAATGCAGCATATTTTTGGTACGGCCAGCCTGGGTGTCAATGAGTGGATGCTCATCATTGTTGTCGGGGTGGTCATCTATGTCGTCGTCGAGGTAGAGAAAAAATTGTCAAGGCAGCGCGCCCGGAAAAGCGTTGAGCCAATCGATTGATTCGCGGTTTCTATCATGACGGTTCCTGCTTCCCGAAGACGATACCGTTCTCAATCATTCCGTCCGACGTGAACCTGGAAACAGTCGCATATCAGTAAGCGACTGCCGCAAGGCCGCAAAAGACGATATGTCGTCGAGACGGTAGTAGTCGATTTTCATGGTCAGCGCTGAGCCAAAAATGATGCTGACCAGGGACAGCAACGAACCAAGCGCCAGTGTCGACATACCGGTCACTCCCTGTCCGATAGAGCAGCCCAGCGCAAGCACGCCACCGAAACCCATTAAGACTGCGCCTTTAATGTGTCGGATCATGTCCTCACGGTCCGTAAAAGTCTCGATACGAAACTTGCCGGTCAAAATGACGTAGATGAACGATCCAAGGATTACACCGAAAACCGCCGCGATACCGAAATTGATTGTGGAGCCGGTAAATGTCATCAGGTACATCAGGCTTTCGGCCGTCGGCCCAACGAATGTGTATGACTCGAAGCGCACGGGTTCAAAATCATCGTAACCAATAACGCCAGTGGCATACCAGCCAGCCGCAATGATCAGACCGATGATGAGCCCGGCGACAATGTTGTCGAAACTGCCGCGGAAGGATTTGGCGGCGAACGCATAAATAACCAGCCCGCCGCCCATTAACGCCGCTACGATCATGTTTACCTGTGCGACGTTTTCGAGGCCGGCAGCAGCAGCTATCAGGGTGCCGATACCCTGGTCCGCGATTCCAGCACTGGCCAGGTCAACATTGGTCACCTCAATCACGTTGACCCGCAATAACGCCAACAGGCCGCGCATGGTCATATAGGCCGTCAGGCCAAGAATGAGCAAAACAACCAGGGATTTGAGATTGCCGCCACCCACCCTCACCAGGGTGCGTTGCCCACAACCCGATGACAGTGTCATACCAATGCCAAACAGGGTGCCACCGAAAATATGACCGAGCCAGCCGAAACTCTGTGTCAGGTAGAGCGCCTCTCCCATGTCTATCACACCGGCAGCCTGCAAAGTCTGGCTGGCAAGGATCGCTACACCTATAGCCAAAAACCACGCTCGGAGGCGGTCTTTGCTGCCCATGTTCACCCAGTCGCTGATTGCACCCATCGTGCAGAAGTTGGTCTTGTTAACCATCACACCAAATACAATGCCTACCAGAAAGCCCAGCAGGGCGACCCGGTAAACCGGTTCCCACTCCATCACGTTGTATCTCCCAATTTTCTGCCCTGCACATCCGCTTGTGCTGTCGCGAAACGGATGAGATCAGGAATATTCAGTTTTCGCCTGCGTTTTGTTCAGAGCGACATGTCGATTCAATCAGATTTTTCGTCATCTTCCGCAGCCGGTGTTATAAGAGTGCCGTCAGATTTCTTCACGCCACGCACCTTTGCATAATCGTCATACTGCGTACTCGCATAATGACCGCCTTCAACATACTCCCCGAGAATCAGGAACTCCTGTGGAGTCGCGATCATGCCGAGGTGGCGGTACATCTCCTCGCCCTCAAGATCGACAAACGAAATTACCGGGGTCAGGAATACGCCTTGCTGGTCCGAAAACACCTTGGAGGGCAGAGTAACGCCAGCGAAGTCCTGCATCTCGACATCACCATGAATGTCGATGGCAATGCTGACAAAACGCGCCTGGTACCAGTCCTGAACGTCTGTCTGATTGAATACTTTCTTCAGCATATGCTGACAATACGGGCAATCTTCCGCCTCAAAAAACAGGAGCATGCCGAGCTTGCCAGCATCGCCTGCCGTTGCCAGTTCCACGGGAAGATCACCGAATGTCAGGGTAAAAAAATACTCGCGCGAATTTCTGGTATCGGCTGTGCCAGCCAAAACCACGCCCGTGGTCAGCAAGGTCATTATTACCAGCAGTCTGGCGAAGCTGCTTTTTAACTTTATATTCATACCGTTACTGATCGCCTGGCTATTTACGCGCGCCGGGTCCATTCACCTCAAATCCGTTACTCATATAATTAAGAAAGTACTCGAGATTGCGAAATTCCTCGCTTTGCAGTGCAAATGGTTTTGCGCGGACATCGAATACGCAGCCCGAAAAGCGCTCGTGGATGGATAGCATGCGGCCAAACTTGGAGCGGTAGACGGGAAAATGAGTCGTGTGTCCGAGGCTTGCACTCAACCGGTCAGCCCTGGCATACAGCCCGGACGAAAGTCCATGACAGTCCACGCAGGCGAAATTCAGTTGGCCACGTTTGCTGTAATAGAATTGCTTGCCGGCCTCATAGGCCGCGAGTGCGCGTGCGTCATCACCGACACGAATATCCAGTATGTTGCCTCTCGCTTCGAAGGCGAGATAGGCGGTAATCGCCGTTATTTCCGGCTTCGCATAGTCGAGTTCAGGTTCGTTGTGTGCGGTCCTGCAGTAATTAATCTCGGTTTCCAGCGTGACTACCATATCGCGGTCGCTATCATATCTTGGATATAGTGGTCTGATTTCTGCAATCGGTTGAGCGAAACAATCGGCATAGGTTTGTCCATCGGCAAAGTCTTCCTCCCAGAATTCCTGGCCCTGCTCAACGGCAAACTCATACGGCGAAAATATTTCGATTTCCAGCCACTGCTCGCGCGCGTCCTCGTCAATGGCGTAAATTCCGTTGGCATATTCCGCGATCGGGATTTCAGGAAATCGTGCCTGATAAAAGGCAATGAACGCGAGCCGGTCTTCCTCCGGGTCAGCTACGGCCGTTTGTTGCGCAAACAATGCAGCAAGAACAGGAGCAATAATAGTTATTGCCTTTCTCATGCGTGCACCCGAGCAAATAATTTTCGGTTACTCCAGTACGGATTCAATTTCGTCTGTGCCGCCATTGTTGTCTACCCAGGCAACTTTGAGGGTGTCACCAACCCTGGCATTCGAAAACTTGAAGCTGAAATACGGATCACGCGAAACAGCCGTGCTGAAGTTGGCGACCATCACGACTTTCTCGTTGTTAGTGAAGGTGAGCTGGGTAATGAAATGCATGGGCACGACAGCCTCGGTTTCTGCATCAACTCGAGCGCCTGTTTCCATAGGATGTAGCATCAGGCTTTTGACGTCTGCAACATCATCTGAAACTTTCGCTTTAACTTTGATCGTGCTCGCCATCATCTTCTCCCGGGATCGCGCGGCCTAGCCGCCGCAACCACCAATGGTCACTTTTATTTCTTTCGATGTGCTAAAAAGGCCGCTGTCTGTCTTGACGACGACCATCACATCCGAGGTTTCGCGCATCTTTATGCGACTCGAAAATTCCGGCAGCGTGCCTGGCAGGATTTCGACCGTGGTTGCCAGTGGCCGGGGGTTTTTTTCGACGATGATGCTTATCGACTGAACATTCTCCAGAGTCGTCTTTATCTTGACCGGGACCACGGCGCCATTTTCTGCAATTTCCGGCGCCTTCAGGCTGATTTCATCGGAGGGAACCGGCTGGTCAGATCCCAGCAGTTCATTCATCGCCTCGCTAGCCGTCGTAACGTTAAAAGCATTCTCCGGCCATACTGCTGCGAGCAATGCCCGGGGCAAAGCGACGAGCGCGGCAATAGCCAGCCCACCTTTAATAAACATTCTTTTACCGATGTGCATTTTCGATCTCCGAAATGGGTGCACCACGAAAACTATTGATAACCTAACTGCGCTAATTATACCGCGACTTTTCACGGACAAAGTCAACGAACTGACCTACCCAGGGGTTGCCTGCCGTATTGCGGTGGTGCGCAAAGCCCGCCAGCAGGTTGCCCGTAATCAGGCCGTCATGTTGGCCGTCTATACCGTTGCCACGTTTTACCCGGAATGCATAATCGAGATTGTCAGGCAGGTTTTCCAGTCTCGCATAATGAAACTCATGTGCTGCTATGACACCGTCTGAATCGTTCTTTTCGGCCGGCGCCCATGGTCGGTTGCCAGTTTCCTCCAGAACTACATAGCCCCTGCCTTGCGGGCGACTGCCGACGACAATGTCGCCAGGTATTGCGCCGACCATATCGAGTTTTTCGTCGTGCCATTGAATGCTCTGCGCCAGATACATCAAGCCACCGCATTCTGCGTAGGCTGGCATGCCGGATGCCAATGCCTCGCGGATGTTCGTGAGCAGATCCTGGTTGGCAGCGAGTGCCGACAAATGTGTTTCCGGAAAGCCACCGCCAATAAATAAAGCGTCGACATCCGGTAGTTGTGAATCTTTGAGCGTATTGAACGGCACGAGTTCTGCGCCGGCCTGCGCAAATGCGTCGAGATCGTCACGATAATAAAAGCCAAAGGCTGCATCACGAGCGATGGCGATGCGCACATCACGAGTTGCTTTGCCAGCCGTAGCAATTGATTCAGTTTTGACAACTGGTGTACTGGCGGCCCCTGCAAGCTCGATCAGGCGATTTATATCAATTCCATCGGTAACAGCATTAGCAAGGCGCGTAATCATCGCATCAGCACTTGTGTCTTCATTTGCCGGTACGAGGCCAAGATGTCGCTCTGGAATCTCCAGCGTCTTATCACGACCAACTGCTCCGAGCACCTCGATGTCCGTGTAATATTCAAGCGCTGCACGCAGCTTTTCCTCATGGCGCGTGCCACCGACTTTGTTAAGGACGACGCCGCAAATGTCGACCTCTGCGTCAAAGTCCAGATAACCCTTGATCAACGGCGCGATACCCCTGGTCATTCCACCTGTATCTATTACCAATACGACCGGTGCAGCGAGGCTTTTTGCCATTGCTGCATTGCTATCCGTACCGTCAACAGCGAGGCCGTCATAAAGTCCTTTGTTACCCTCTATGATGCTGATATCAGCCCCGGCAGAAGCATGCGTGAATGTCGCGAGAATCTCCGTGCGCGACATGGTAAAAAAATCGAGGTTGTAACAATCCTGGCCGGCGGCTCGTGTTAACCATAGGGGATCAATGTAGTCAGGACCTTTCTTGAATGGCTGGACTGCGAGCCCCTTTTTTGCCATTGCGGCGGCAAGTCCGATGGAGATCGACGTCTTGCCGGAGGATTTATGTGCAGCTGCTATATAAAAGTGAGCCAAAACAAAATACGCGAAGCCGTACGCGCACTACGACCGCAAAGCCGTAGCAGCACCGTCCGGTTCTACGGCGGAATTCGCTAACGTTGTTGGTAAAAAACGTAATACTTTTATGCCAAAGAGAACGATGAGGCCCGCAAGCGCCACGCCGCCCAAACCGAGGCCAATTTCAACGAGGCTTGGTGTATAGCTGGAAATGGCGCCATCATAGAAACTGGAAGACACCTCCATGCCCGGAAACAGGTTCAGTGGCCAGGCCTGTCCGCCGATCACGATCACATAGACCTGCGCGAACCCGCCAATAATCACCATCGTCGCCGCCAGTATCACGCCGCTACCGGAACCCTTATGATCCGGCCCGGGCTGTGGCGCGCGGAAAACCAGCATCAGCGGGAGGAATCCGCCAATAAGTACCTGGACGACCCAGAACAACAGGGGGTAGATACCGCCGCTGAGCAGAATAAAATGCTCCACGCCAGCGTGCTCGGCTGCGTACAGATTGGTCAGGTGTTGCACAGCGGTGAAGTAGAGCACCACAGCGACAAAAACACCCAACAGTCTGCCCAGTCGATGTACCACGAGATCACCAACGGTCCGGCCACTGCCTCTGCAGGTAGCGAGCAGGACAAGGATATAGGCGGCGAGACCAATGGAAAAAGACATGGCGATAAACAGTGGCGCCATAACAGCCGAATCATACGCTTCACGTGCAACCAGGAAACCGAAAATCGAACCAGTACCGGTTGTGAGGATCAGTCGCCAGATAAATGCCACCATTCCGGCCGCTTTGACGTAGCGGTTCATACGTCGTTCCATCTGCAGCCAGAGGTAGACCACGACAACCGCGATGAAACCGACATACAGATAGATGTTCCAGGCAAAAATTGATTTGAAGTTGTAGGTGGTCATCGCAACGATCAAACGATCAGGTCGGCCGAGATCCAGCACGAGCACAGCGAGGCCGCCAATCAGGAGCGCCAGCGCCAACAGGCCTGATAACCGACCCAGCGGTTTATACATTGGTTTGCCAAAGACAGTACCGATTGAGGCAACGTTGAGTGCGCCGGATGCGGCCACGATGAGAAAAATCGCAAATACATGCGGCATGCCCCAGACGATCTGGTTATTCATCCCGGTGACGTAGTGCCCGTGATGTTCCATAGTCATGGCGGCCGCCAGTCCGGACAGGACGAAGCTACCGAAAAGCGCAGCAAGCAGGTAGAAACCGCCGCTTCGGCCGTCAATTTCGCTGTATACGATGCGCTTCACTTCAAAGGCCCCGGTAACGTACGCCCGGATCGGTTCCCAGGTCGGCACGAATTTGCTGTGACGCGTATGTCGCCACACGTTTTGAAATTTCGCTGTCGGGATCGTTAAGATCACCAAACAGCATGGCGCCGCCACCGGTATCGTTACAGGCTTCTACACACGCTGGTTGCTGATTGGCATCGACACGATGCACGCACATGGTGCAACTCTCGACCGTGCCTTTGCCCCGTGGCGCATGCGGTTTTTGATCCTCAAGCGCTTCGTGGACGAATGATCTCGCTTTGTACGGACAGGCGCTGATGCAATAACGGCAGCCGATGCAGGTATGTTTATCGACCAGGACAATGCCGTCGGCGCGTTTGAATGATGCGCCAGTTGGACAGACATCTACACAAGGTGGATCGGCGCAATGCTGGCACATCACAGGTAAAGACTTGCTCAACCCCGTAGCTGGATCATGGACATCAACTTTGCGGATCCATTGCGGGTCAGTTGCCGGCCTGCCGTGTCCCTGCAGGCCATTTTCTTTGGAACAGGCGCTAACGCATTCATTGCAGCCCTCCGGGCAACGGTTCAGGTCGATCAGCATGCCCCAGCGGACATCGCTGGATACAGCGGTGTCCAGCGGTCGCGCGGTCGCGGGTGATGGCCTGGTGATCCCGTACAGCATTACACCGGGCGCGAGCGCCACGCCGGCAGCGGCCGCAACGTTACTCAGGAATCTGCGGCGTGTTGGGTCGAATCCGGTGTTTGCTGTGGATTTATCCGGAGAATATTTTGTCACGCCGCTCATTCTCGCGTAGCACCCACGAAAGTTCCACCATGATCATCTGCAAGATCACCCGGGGGCGGACGAGACGCGTGGCAGTCAAAACAATCGATTTTGACTGCGGCGTAGTCGTGGCATGAACGGCAAAAATGTTTCGGGCTGGCGACTGTCAGAGCCATCGAGTCCGGGCCGGCTACAGCGTGGCAGCTGATGCATTCTTTCAGGCTGTGCTTTTTCTCGCGAATGCCTTGTTGCACCGTGTTATCGCGTTGGTGCATGAGGAGATTCATATGGTTGCGGCGCATGAAGTCGGTATCTTCAACACACGAGTCGCCTTTTCCCCTGGCGATATCCGGCAGTGGCACGCGACTGCTCGCAGGTTCAGGATCGTCAGTGCCTGCAGGAATAGCCACGCGTAAAAACAAGAGTGCCGCGACTACTATTACCAATGCAATGGCGCTGCGGCGGAAAACCATGGCCTATTCCCCAAGCCCCATGCGAATGTAACCGGAAGGACAGACATCTTCACAAATATGACAACCGATACATTTGTTGTAGTCGGTATCGACATAGCGACCCATGGTGGCATCCGTTTTCTTGACGCGGAAGATGGCGTCTTGCGGGCAATAAATAACACAGTTGTCGCACTCGAAGCACATGCCACAACTCATGCAACGGTCGGCCTCAGCTTTGGCTTGTTCCTCTAACAGTCCCTGTATGCGTTCGCCAAAGGACCCCAGCACAGATTCAGACGTAATGTCGTGTTCTTCGCGAATATTTCGCTCTTCATATTTGAAATGACCGAGAAACAATTCATCCGATGGCACGATCTCGACAGCTGAGCGATCCTCGTAGTTATGGATCGCGTAATCAGCCTGGTCGGTTCCGCGATCCGCAATGTGTTCGTAAGCGCTTGGTTCGTGGTGAGTTTCGCGCAGCTTTTCCAGCAGACTATAACGATGCACGTCAAGTTTGGGTCGACGCGTCTGATCAACTCCAGACAGGAACTTGTCGATTCCGTCCGCGGCTATTGAAGCCTGCCCGATTGCAGTCGTCAGAAGATGTGGTTTTACGATGTCGCCGGCAACGAACATATCCGGCTGATCTTTGACGCGATAGAATCCGTCCGCTTCGATCAGGCCACGACCATTATCGAAGTCTTCAAATCCAGTGAGATCACCTTTTTGGCCAATGGCCGCGACGATCAGATCGCACTCAATGTCTTTTTCAGTTCCTTCTATGGGTACTGATTTGCCGGAACTCCAGTCGACCTCAATCATGCGCAGTGCTGTTGCACGGCCCTCGTCATCCGTAATGACTTTCACCGGTAGCACTGAACCCATAATTTTTACACCCTCGCGGGTCACGTGCGCGACTTCCATCTTCGTGGCCGGCATATCTTCGAGAGCTTCCCATGAAACAAGTGTCACATCGGCGCCCTGGCGATGGGCAACGGTTGCCGCATCGTGTGCCGTATGGCCCAGGATAATATTCTCGGGCCGGTCATGTTTACGCTTGTGTGTGATATGACCAAGTCGCCTGGCGACCGCAGCGACGTCCATTGAGGTATCGCCACCACCGACGACCACGACACGGGCTGAAGTATGTTTCAGGCGCCCGTCATTGAACGCCTGCAAAAATGCTACGCCACTGATGCAATTCGATGCGTCACCGCCGGGAACGGGCAGGGCGGTGCCGGATTGGGCGCCAAGGCCGACAAATGTTGCATCGAATTCCTTGCGCAAATCTTCGAGCGTAATATCGACACCAACTTTCGTATTGGAGCGGACTTCGACACCAAGATCGAGAATGCGTTGAATTTCGCCATCGAGCACTGCATCAGGCACGCGGTAACCGGGAATGCCGTAACGCATCATCCCGCCTAATTCCTCGTGCGCTTCAATTATCGTACAGGCATGTCCCTTGCGCCGCAGATGATAGGCACAAGCGAGGCCGGCAACGCCGCTGCCAATGATCGCGACTTTCTTGCCGGAGTCCTTCACGGACACGTTCAGCTTCAGTTTGTGCTCCAGCGCATAATCACCGATAAATTGTTCAACGGCGTTGATGCCAACATGATCCTCGACCTCATTGCGGTTGCAACCGTCCTCACAGGGTGCCGGACAGACTCTGCCCATGATGGCCGGGAATGGATTTGCATCGGTAACCCGGTCGAATGCGTATTGTTGCCATGGCATGTCTCCCGGCGCTTTTTCAATGCCGCGAGCGATGTTCAGCCAGCCACGAATGTCTTCGCCGGACGGACAGCTGCCCTGGCAGGGCGGTGTGCGGTGCACATAGGTTGGGCACTTGTGCGACGCATCCGCGATGAAGATTTCTTCAGTCCACGGGCGATGTTCATGATCGCCATCTTTATAGCGGCGTTTGGTCAAAAGTTTATCGGTCATATCCTGTTCTTTTCCTGAATTAATATTCGTTGGACGTTGCGTCGTCGTTACTAATCTGCCCATCCAGTACGATGGCATTCGAAACCAGTTGATGAACACTGACAATATTGTCCATATCAAAGCCATAGGCCGGCATGACTTTGGCGAACTGTGATTTGCAGATGGCGCAGATTGCCGCCATATGCGTGACGCCATGCGCTTCGACAACTTCCTGCAACGCCTGCATGCGTGGCGATGCGCCTTTGGCCCTGATTTCCATCAGGTCATCGGTCAGTAACCCGCCACCACCGCCACAGCAAAAGGTAGCCTCTTTAATAGTATCTTCCGCCATGTCATAAAAATTATTGCAACACGCTTTGATGATGGCGCGTGGAATTGTGAACTGCCCACCCGGGCTATCACCCATACGGGAGCCACGCGCCACGTTGCACGAATCATGAAACGTCAGCGTCATGTGATCGTTGGCTGATTTGTCCAGCGTTAGTTCGCCTTTCTCAATCAGGTCATTGGTGTACTCGCAAATGTGTTGCGGTATCGGATAATTCTGGTCAAGAAAATCAAACGGTCCGGCCAGCGTGTTTAGGAAATTGTACGCGACGCGCCACGCGTGTCCGCACTCGCCGAATATAATGCGTTTGACGCCGAGGTCCTCGGCCGCTTTCCTGATTCGTTCCGCAACCTGTTGCATCTGCTCATAAGAACCGATGAACATCGCGAAATTCGCAGCCTCCGAGGCGTATGAGCTGACGGTCCAGCTAGCACCTGCCTGGTGAAATACTTTGGCGTAGCCGATCAGGCCATCGACATGTGGTTCGGCGAAAAAGTCGGCGCTCGGTGTTACGAGGAGGATGTCCGCGCCTTTTTCGTTGACCGGCAGTCTGACTTTCACGCCGGTCTCTTCTTCGATGTCCTCCTCCAGGCCTTCCAGGGTGTTGATCAGCGCTGGCTCTGGCAATCCCAGGTTGTTGCCTATCTTGTGTACTTTCCCCAGAATTTCGTTGCAGTATTTCTGGCCCTTGCCGATATGATCCATGATATCGCGTGCAGCCATGGAAACTTCGGCCGTATCGATACCGTATGGGCAATAGACTGAACAGCGCCGGCATTGCGAGCATTGGTGGAAATAGGTGTACCAGTCGTCGAGTACTTCTTTGGTCAGGTCCTTAGCGCCCACCAGCCACGGCACAATTTTGCCTGCCCAGGTAAAATAGCGGCGATAGACCTTGCGCATCAGGTCCTGTCGGGCGACCGGCATATTTTTCGGATCGCCTGTGCCAAGAAAATAATGACATTTGTCAGTGCATGCTCCGCACTTAACGCAGCTGTCCATATAGACTTGCAGTGCACGGGACCTGCCGAGCAGCTCGCCGAACTTGTTGATCGCCTTATCGTGCCAATCGTCAACCAGCTCTCCCGGAAAACCAAGTGCTTCCTGGTGGACAGCGGCAGCTGGGAAAGGCGACGAGTGTTGCATCGCTCCGCGTTTGAGCGTCGGAATCTCGATCGGTACGGATATCTCGGGAATCTCGTAATCAGCCATCGACTAATCGCTCCCGCCCTTGTTTTGTTGTGCATCCAGTTGGGTCGGCCACGACGACACGTATCTTTTCTCGCGTGGATTGTCGACCTGGTTGCGGCCCGGGCTAAAAAACAGTCCAGGGGCGTGCAACAGCTTGGAAAACGGGAAAATGAGCATCAGTATCAATACGAGGCTCAGGTGCACCAGCAAAACCGCGTCTGCCGGAATTGGTTGTGGATCGAAATACATCAGGCCCAGCACAAACGCCTTCAGAGACAAAATGTCTGTGTGCGCGACGTACTTCATCATCAGGCCCGTAGCCGCGATCCCAATGAGCAACATCAACATCAGGTGATCGGACGGCGCCGAGATATAGCGCACACGCTCAACGCTGAAGCGACGTATCCACAGTCCGGTCAAACCGGCGACCATAGCGAAGCCGGCATACAGGCCGAATGGCTGTACCCACCTGACCCAAAACCATACCGGTTCAGTAAAATAGCGAAGATGGCGCATCACCACTAACAATAGTGCGGCATGAAACACCCAGCCAAACAGCCAGGTCCATTTGTTGGCCTTGAACAGGCTCTCGAAGAGGACGACTTCCTTGGCCATACGCACGACGACGCCGGTTCGAGTTACCGGCGCCGGCGTGGTCGGGATTTTTAGCGGTGCGGGGGTTCGTGCGTAAAGCCGGATTCTGTACAGCAGGCCGACGACGAAAACTGCCGTCGCGAAATAAAACAGCCCTGCGTAGATGGCGCTCAGCACAAATCTTTAACCCCTGTCTTTTTTTAGATACAGCCCGTTGGTTTTGGCAAACCTGCGATTTTGCACGCCTGCTTGGCCGGGCCATAAGGGAATAGTTCGTACAGGTACTTGCTGTTTCCCTTGTCGGGTCCCAATGATTTCTTGATCGCTTTGGTCAAAACACGAACTGCGGGTGCAATCTGGTATTCCTCGTAATAATTACGCAGGAAATTTACAACTTCCCAGGCGTCGTCACCCATTTCAATGTTCTCACCTTCTGCGATCAGGACAGCCAATTCCGGACTCCACAGGCTGATATCAGTAATGTAACCTTCTTCATCGGCTTCGAAAGTCGTGCCGTTGAGTTCATAAGCCATGACTTACCTCATTATTCAATTTCAAATAAACAGTTATAACCAGGACTGAGTGACATCCTGCTCCGCCACCAAATCCACAAATCCTTCATAGTCGACAACAGTAATGCCGTCAACCAAAGGAACATCATTTAGTCCTCGCGCCGCAACATCAGGGCCAAGAACATAAAAAGAAATATCGTTCATCCGGCTGGATAGTTTCTCAGCATTACTCGCTTTGGCAAGCGCTGCATAGACGCCGTCTTCTATCAGCAGGACCGAGCATCCGGGCTCGGCCAGCCGCAGACAACTGTCCAGGGCGTTTCTGTCGAACGGCGATTTATTGATCAGGTGCAACATAGTACTCATGAGCTGATCACAACATCTTGCTGCGCCATCACTTCGCGCAATTTGTCCGCAGCTAAGACCTGGACCGGAATGACCAGATCATCTTCAGTCAGGCCGCGAGCCTCAAGTGATTCTTTTTCGGCGTAGATTTTTTCAACGTCGTAATCATCGAGCGCACCGTATGTTTTCGAAAAATTCTTCATGCCGATTTCAGTCGTGTCCTGATTTTTCTTTAGCTGGTAAACGCCATCGTCGACAAATACTACGCTGACGTCCTGATCGAAAGCGGCGGCGACAAGGACGACTTCGAGACATTCGAGGGCGTAAATTGTGCCGTAAGGCGCCCTGCGATTTACGTACATAAATCGTTTTACGATCTCCGGGCCATCTTCTTCATATTCTTCCATCAACTCTTATCCCTAGCCCGAACTATTCACGAATGCGCTCGCGCCCTTGCTTGATCTTTGTTTACACACGAAATTTTCCTCCCTCGGGAATACACCCTGATATTCCGCTCGGTCGGAAAATCCCGTGTGTAAACAAATCTCTGTGCAATCATCGCGGCGATTCATGAATAGTCCAGGCTAATCGCCGAACACAACCATGCGATCTGCCTGGATGCCGGCTTCAACCAGTTGGCCAAGCCCGGATATGCGAAAACCTTCCGCGACGACTTCGTCCTTAATGCCACGTCGTAGTGCCGCAGCAACGCAGACAACCACGTCGATCTTGTTTTCCTGGGCGAGTTTGGACCACAGCGCCACGAGGTTGCGGTCATCGGTCTGCGGTTCGGATAGCTTGTTACAGTTGTAGACACCGTCGTTGTAAAAAAACACGCGATAGATCTCGTGTCCTTTCGCAAGTGCGGCGACGACGAACCGATAAGCGCTGTCCGACGCCTGGTGCGTAAATGGCCCTTCGTTTATCAGGATGCCGATTTTCATCAGAAATGAATGTGCGCCGATGCGTTAAGGCTGCTGCGCCCACTGCGGAAGTCTTCAATATGATGCCTGGTAAAGGCCAGTCCGGTCATTTCAAAAAAGCGTGGCCAGCCAATACGATCAATCCATTCACCCACACGCTCCCAGGCCCGCGCATCTTCCTTGTAAGCGAAAAGAATCGTTTTCACGACTTCGGTCACTTCTGGCCAGCGCGGCGGGTTGTTGGGCAGGCCTGCAGCGACCAGTTTGTGGAATGTCGGTTTCGTGCGCGCATTGGAGTGTTTGCCACCAACCCAGATCGCAATCTTGGTTGATTCCGGTCCATTGATTTGCATTGGCGGGCAGGGCGGATAACAAGCGCCACAACAAATACATTTTTTCTCATCAATCTCGAGTGACGGTTTGCCATTGACCATCGCCGGACGAATCGCAGCGACCGGACAACGAGCAACCACTGCCGGACGCTCGCAGACATTTGCTACGAGGTCATGGTTGATTTTGGGTGGCTTCGCGTATTGCACGTTGATCGCAATATCACCCTGGCCGCCACAGTTGATCTGGCAACAAGACGTTGTCATGCGTACCCGATTCGGCATTTCTTCCTGGGTGAATTCCTCGTGCAATTCATCCATCAATGATTTGACGACGCCTGAGGCATCGGTGCCAGGAATATCACAGTGCAGCCATCCCTGGGTGTGGGAAATCATCGACATTGAGTTGCCGGTTCCACCGACCGGGAAACCCGCCTCGTTCAGTCTCTTGATCAGCGGCTCTGTTTTTGCCATCGCTGACACCATGAATTCCACATTGCTGCGGGCCGTGTAGCGCATATGGCCATCAGCGAATTCGTCTGCGATGTCGCACAACGTACGTATCGTATGCACATCCATTTGCCGTTGTGTGCCGGCGCGTACGGTCCACACTTCATCGCCACCCTTGGCAACGTGATGCAGGACACCAGGACGAGGTCGGTCATGCCAATCCCATTGGCCGTAGTTTTTCCTCAGCAACGGGTGCATGTGCGGAAACGGGTCCGGAACGCCATGTTCGTCCGGTCGGCGCGGTTGTTCAGCCTTCTTCATTGCCTGCTCCTCAAGCTCGTCGTATGTTGCTTTTGGTTGGTCGTGCGCCTATTTGGCCGCGGCTTTCTTTCGGTCTTCCCATTTCTTGGCTTCTGCATCCCAGTCATCAGTTCTGACATATGAACTGGTGCGTGGATGGGCAACCATGTTTGGATCGACATCAATGCCAATCCCGTCAAGGAAATTTGCAAGGCCAATGCGGTCGATGGTTTCGCCGACGCGCTCGTGCTCGAGTGCATTCTCGGCGAAGAAGTCGACAACCGTTTCGGCCAGTTCATTAAACTTCTCAAAATCCTCATCACTCTCAAGTTTCATGAAAGGCACGATGACCGTACCCATCTGATCGCCGATTTTCAGCGAACGCTTGCCACCCATCAGAACTGAAACACCACGATCTTTGCCGGGTGACAGGGCCTTGGTCATGACATTGATACAATGCATGCAACGCACGCAACTCTTGTTGTCAATGTCCAGGGTATCGTCGTCGTTCAGGCTGAGCGCTCTTGTCGGGCACATTGAGACCACCGTGTCGATCATCTGTTTGCGGCCCACTTTGGCGACGTGTTTTTTGACTTCTTCCTGGTCGACCTGGATGTCGTCCCGCCACGTGCCAATAACGGCGAAGTCCGCACGATGAATCGAGTTAACGCAGTCGTTCGGGCAGCCCGAGAATTTGAATTTGAATTTGTAAGGCAATGCCGGGCGGTGCATTTCGTCGAGCAGTCCGTTGATGACCGTGCGGTGCGCACGCACCTCGTCATAACAAGACTGTTCACACCTGGCATGGCCAACACAACTCATGGATGTACGCAAAGCCGGTCCGGCGCCACCCATGTCCAGGCCAATCTTGTTTAGCTCATCAAAGGATGTTTGCACCTTTTCCGTAGTGCAGCCCTGGAACATGATATCCCCGGACTGGCCGTGCAACGCAATCAGGCCAGAACCGTGTTCTTCCCAGATATCACACATATCGCGCAATAGCTTGGTTGAATAGTGCATGCCAGCTGGCGGTTGTACCCGCAAGGTGTGAAATTCTTTCGAACCAGGAAATTTCTCGGCGACTTCCGAGAAGCGAGGAATCACGCCGCCACCGTAGCCAAATACACTGACCGTGCCGCCTTTCCAGTAACCCGTACGGGTTTCGTAGGAATGCTCAAGCTGTCCCAGCAGGTCCGTCATTATTTTGGCGCTGGGTTTGTCGCCGTCAGTGGCCAGGCGTTTTAGGCCGGTAACGAAACTGGGCCAGGGCCCGTCTTCCAGTTCATCCAACATTGGGGTTTCGTGCTGTTTTTTCGACATGATTATCCCACCAATTTTGCGTTGTTATGCTCTGCCTTCCTGCGCAGCCTACCCAGCTGCAGAAGGGCGTATTCTGGCCCAGTCAGGTGAATCAGAATTTGTATATTCAATTTTTATGATATACGGTTTTGGGTCACAGTACCAGCAGGGCCCGTCTCAGCTATGAATCCATATTCACTTATGCCCGGATTGCATTGATGTTCCACGAAAACAAGGCCAGCTATAGAGAATGGCGCGCCGCCAAGCTAGAGCGCTACCCTCAATGCGTGGACGAATTGCTCGTCGACATCGCTGGATTAACCCGATTCGAGCCCGGCGAGAAGGGGCGCATCCTGGAGAATCTCGGGTGCGCGAACATGGCCATTTACACCTGCCGCGACCAGTCTGCTGACAGGGCAGCGATACGGGCTTTTGCCGCTCAATTTGGGCTCCTACGGCTGGATCATCACCTGTGTGCGAACGATGACGGCGTCGCTGAGCTGACGGTGGCAACCGGGGACAAGCGAGCTGGCTATGTGCCGTATTCCGACCGCAGCCTCAGTTGGCATACTGATGGCTATTATAATGAGGCATCACGCCGGGTGCGTGCCGTGGTACTGCATTGCGAGGAAGATGCTGAAAGCGGCGGCGAGAATGCGATTCTTGATCCCGAAATCGCCTTTATCCGGCTGCACGATGCAGATCCGGCCTTTGTTGCTGCCTTTGAACATCCTGAATGCATGACGATTCCTGCAAACGTCGGAGAGCAGGGCGAGATTCGAGCGGCAGTCTCAGGACCCGTTTTTAGCTATAACGAAACCAACGGCGCGTTGCATATGCGCTTCAGCGCCCGCAAGAGAAACATTTGCTGGCGCGATGATGCGGCGACTACAGCAGCACGCGATTTCCTGGCAGGCCTGCTAGCGGATGAAGATGGTCCCGTCCTTAATTACCGCTTGCTGCCGGGGCAGGGACTTATCTCCAACAATGTCCTGCATAATCGCACAGCATTCAAAGATGGGCCGGACAACAAAAGGCTGTTGTATCGCGCTCGCTTTTTCGATCGCATTGACTCAAGCTGAGCCGCATGCCGAAAAGTCACCAGGAAACGGAATAAGAAAATGGCAATCATTGAGGTCAAGATCAGTGACATCATCATTCAGCATCCTGAAATCAATTCATTCGTTGAATTGCTGAATGCCGTGCGTGGCATCACGTCAGTCAACATGCTTTTTATGGAATTTGACGTTAAGCCGGATTTTCGGGATACGCCACGTGACTGGAAATGGCAGTTGGAAGGCGCGTTTGCCGGAGGCAAGCGATGAGCGAGGAAGTCGTAAAGACGCTGACCAAAATCGCTGCGCCGTATGGACGAGAAGTTGTACTCGAAAGTGTCGAGCATGAAAGTAACTTGCGTATGCTGCGGATTCGCATTCGGGAGGGCAGTCGTTTTACGATTATGGATATCGATGCGGACACTGCCGAACGCTGGAGTACAGTGATGAGCGCGTGGGCCAGCAAGTCGCCGCACTAGAGACAGTTACGCCTACGGGATTATGAATTGGACCATTTACCTGTTTTTCTCAACGTTAAAGGACAGCGCGCATTAGTTGTCGGCAATGGCACACTTGCCGCGCGCAAAGCAGACCTTTTGCTACGTGCCGGTTGTGACCTCACGGTAGTAGCGCCGGAGCCAAACGGCGACCTCGCACATCTGCTGCAGCAAGAAAAGGTTTGGCACAAGACAGGACACCTGAGTGCGGATGACCTTGACGATTGCGTAATTGCCTTTGGTGCTTCTGCGGACGACTCGATTAATCAGGAGCTGTACGATCTTGCTAAAGCGGCTCGAATACCGGTCAATGTAAGCGACAATCCGGCACTCTGCGATTTCGTCATGCCGGCGCTGGTTGATCGTTCGCCATTGCTGATAGCCATTGGCAGTGGCGGCACAACGCCCTTGTTGACGCGCATGCTCAAGGCACGCTTCGAGACGAGCATTCCCGCATCCTACGGCCGCCTGGCGGAATTTGCCGGCGAATATCGTGACCAGGTTAAGGAGTCCATACCTGACATGACCCGGCGGCGCCGCTTCTGGGAAACGATGATCGACGGTCCGATCGCAGAGCACTTGTTTTCCGGTCAGGAAACAGAAGCAACCGCATTGATGGAGAGCCTGCTCTCAGATGCCGCCACCGATGGCGATATGCCTCCGCGCGGTGAGGTGTACCTGGTCGGGACCGGGCCGGGCGATCCGGATCTGCTGACCTTTCGTGCGCTGCGCCTCATGCAGCAGGCCGATGTCGTGTTGTACGACCGGCTGATTGGTGATGGCATCCTGAATCTTGTGCGACGCGACGCCGAACGACTCTATGTCGGGAAAATGAAGCAAGATCACAGTGTGCCGCAGGAAGAGATCAGCGAGATGTTGATTCGCCTGGCGCAGGAAGGGAAACGTGTACTACGATTGAAAGGTGGTGACCCCTTTGTATTCGGGCGTGGCGGAGAGGAAATCTCAAGCCTTGCAGATAACGGCATTACTTTTCAGGTAATCCCGGGCGTTACGGCGGCGAATGGCTGTGCTGCGTATGCGGGCATACCACTGACGCATCGCGATCATGCCCAGGGCTATACTGTCGTTACCGGCCATGAAAAAGATGGCGAACTCAACCTGAACTGGGATAGCCTGATTCAACCGCGACAAACGGTCGTGGTGTACATGGGGCTTACGTCGTTGGGCGCCATTATTGATGGGTTCGTCAGTAATGGCGCGGATTCTGCGACGCCGGCGGCAGTTATTGAAAATGGCACGCGAAAAGGTCAACGCGTTATCGTGGGGACGCTGGAATCTCTGCAAGAAAAATGTGCCGCTGCTGATATCAAGAGTCCCGCCCTTATCATTATCGGCAGCGTCGTAACATTGCGCGACAAACTAACATGGTTCGCTGACAGCAGCGTGGAGCAAGATACATGAGTGACGCACTTGGTTACCTGATCAAATCCCGTCCGGAGGCGATGAAGGCCTATTTTTCTTTTTTGAAGGAAGCCGGCAAACATCTCGACCCGAAGACCCGCTCACTGATTTCTGTTATCACCAAGGTAGATAGCCAGACAGAAAAGGGATTTCGTCAGTACCTGCCGCGAGCCCTGCGCGATGGTGCCACGCCGAACGAAATACTGGATGCGATACTCATGGCATTTCCGACGCTGGGTTTAGCCAAAATAATCTGGGCGATGGACATACTGATCGACATGGATATCCCGGAGTTTCGTCTTGAGCTTCTCGGTGCCGAAGCAGACTGGCACGACCTGATCGACCTGGCTGATATCAAGGATCGCGATATAACCTATATAGAAGATTGCGACGGACGCAGCATATTCATTTACCGCTCTGGTGACGAATACACTGTGTACGACAGTCGTTGTCCACACCAGGTGACGAACATCCCGCACCTTGCGTTATCGGGAACGCGTCTTACGTGTCCAAAACATCAGTGGGCTTTCGATGTCACGACGGGGGAGTGTGTAGAGAAAGGTACACGCCCGTTGAATCAGTTCGAAAGCCGAATAGAAAATGGTCGATTGCAGGCGCGTTGGTGATTCGCTGATTGATTGGCAAAAATCGCCCGCTGGGCGGGCTCCTACATTTCTTATTAGCACTTGTAGGAGCCCGCCGTACGATAGACATGTTTTCTGGAAACTCGTGAACGGCTGTCTTTCGGCACGGGCGATTGGTTTACGCATCAATACTGAGAACAACCCGAATCTATTCTTCGGCTCGGTCATTCGCACAAAACACTTCATGCAAAGTAGCCATCACCTTGATCGCCTCATCACCGGATAACGAGTAACTTATCGACTGCGCATGCTTCCTGGACTGAACAATTTTCTCACGCCGCAAAATCGCAAGATGCTGCGACACGGCAGACTGAGCAAGCCCAAGCAAACCCTGCAATTCCCCAACCGTCTTTTCCCCTTCGGAGAGCTGGCAAAGAATCATCAGCCGCCATTTATTCGACATTGCCTTTAGTAGTTCACAGGCATTGGATGCCATGTCGTGAAGCTCGGCAAGGCGTCGAAAGTCGTCCGGTTCTATGGAATTTTGTGGTTGATTCATGGGTCAAAGGGTAGCACGGTACAAATCAGAATTAGTCTTTGCCATAAAATTCCCCTTTGATACAAACGTTTAGGTCGTTTCTGAGCAGGATAGTCCGGTAACGTTATTCTAACCCCGTGACAATGACAATTCTAATATTCTAATGTGCTAATATTCGCGCCAAGGCCCGATACTCCTTATATAAAGAGGTGGAAGTCAATGTCCAGTGAAGCTCAAGTCGTCTCCGACCAGATTCAGAACACATCGGATGAAGCACCCGTTGCCGTTCCTAAAACCAAAAGTATGTCCATTATCGTTACCAAAGGAGCCCTGGACTGGGCGTATCCTCCGTTCATACTTGCGACGACGGCTGCTGCTATGGGCATGCCCGTCACTATGTTTTTCACTTTCTACGGCCTGACCTTGCTGTCCAAGAAACTGGATCTGCAAGTTACCGCTGCGGGAAACCCGGCGATGAAAATGCCGATGATGGGTATGCATATGGGATTACCAAATCTCCTGACTGCAGTTCCTGGCGTAGATGCCGCGTGTTCCGTAATGATGAAAAACCTGATTAAGAAAAAGGGCGTTGCGTCAATCGAGGAATTGCGGGACCTGGCCATCGAAGCGGATGTGCGAATGATCGCCTGCCAGATGACCCTGGATTTATTCGAGTATTCCATGGATGACATGATCGAAGGTCCGGAGATCGGTGGCGCCGCTACTTACATCGAGTGTGCAACGCAATCGGACATAAATCTTTTTATCTAACCTGCATTGCCGAAACCTATTTATCTGGAGCTGTAACACATGGCTGACCATACACTTGACACAAAAGGGCTTAATTGCCCATTACCCATTCTTAAAGCCAGAAAAGCACTGAAGGATGTTCCACCAGGAGAGATACTTGAAGTTCTCTCTACAGATCCGGGTTCCATTGCAGATTTTCAGGCATTTTGTCGCCAGACAGGCAACGAGTTGATGGAATCAACAACCGAAGACTCGGTGTACCGATTTCTGATCAAGCGTTCTGCAGCCTAGGGAAGCTCTGATTTATTCAGCAAACGGCTATATTACAGATCATCAAATGAAGCTGCACGGAGACCAGGGCAATGCGTCAGCAATCGCTCGCCGGTAATGGATTCGAACGTTTCCGCAAGCGAACGCATCGTGAGACGTATTTGCTGGAGATGGATCAGATCATACCGTGGCGCAATCTATGCAAAGTGATCAAGCCGTTTTATCCGAAGGTGAAGCGTAAAGGAGCAGGCCGCCCGCAACCGGCCGTTGAGCGCCGAGGACAAATCGAAGAATCGAACCAAGTCGAAGGTCAGGGCAAACGTTGAGCATCCTTTCCTGATTCTCAAGCGAATCTTCGGCTTCAAGAAGGTTCGCTATCGAGGCCTGGACAAAAACGCCAACCGACTGTTTGTTGCGTGTGGGCTGGTCAACTTGTACATGGCCCGAAGACAATTATTTCGGCACACATAGGATAGGTGCGTCTGAAATTTTCCGTTGATCCGAAAACCGGGTACTGTGGCAACGCAAATGCACAATTCGTCTCGAACGCCGGCCATTTTTCGAAGTTTTGAATACGTTATCAGCGAATCGCATTAATGCATTTGAAAACACGAATTGATCAGACCTTCCCTAGTTAAGCAACGCGTGATCGGCTGGCAATTCATGCGAGACCCATTTGGCCAACCGATGTTTCATGTTAGGTAATGTCACCTGAGCCGGTGGCAACGGCATGATTTTTTTGTCATGGACCAATAGTCGATACGCATATTGTATTTTGAGATTATGCGAATCGGTAGCTTCGAATTCGACGATGCCACGCTTGACCGCATCGGCCATGATTACGTGCAAAGCTTCTTTCAGAAGTTCCGTTTCATGCTTGAGTTTCTTAGTCATCCGATAATCCAGTGATGAGGATATGGTTTTAGTTTAGCCACATTCAGTTGAGATAATCTAGGCATCACGGAGTTTGAAGCGCTGAATTTTGCCGGTCGCCGTTTTTGGCAACTCGTCAATAACTTCAATCCAACGCGGATATTTCCACTTGCCGACTTTTTGTTTGACGTGATCTTTGAGGGTCGCGCTCAGGTCGTCATCGGTAATGCCCGGCTTTAGTACTACAAACGCCTTGGGTTTTTCCAACCCTTCATTATCCCGTGCAGCGACCACAGCTGCCTCAAGTACCGCTGAGTGTGAGATAAGCGCCTGCTCAATCTCGAACGGTGACACCCAGATTCCGCTGACCTTGAACATGTCATCGGTGCGTCCACAATAGACCAGTCGACCGTCTTCCCGTCGTTCGTACTTGTCACCGGTGCGCGTCCACTGGCCATTGAATGTGGCACGACTCTTTTCCGGCTGGTTCCAGTAGCCAATAGCAGCGGAGGGGCCATTGACGAGCAATTCACCGATTACGCCAGTGGCGACATCTTTATCCTCGTCATCCACCAGCCGCAGTTCATAACCTGGAACTGCAATACCTGAGGTCCCGTAAATCACATCGCCCGGAGCATTGGATAGAAAAATGTGCAGCAATTCTGTCGATCCCACTCCGTCCAGAACTTCATTACCTACCGCTTGCGTCCAACGCTTGCCTATTTCTTCGGGCAATGCTTCGCCCGCCGAGATGCAGCATCTTATCTTTTCGAGACCTGCCGGTAGCTCGTCGTCCAGCGACGCCAGCATGGCGGCATACAGCGTCGGCACGCCACAAAATATTGTTGGCCTCTTCTGTTGTATTGCACTGAACACGCTCTCGGGTGTCGGTCGTTCGGACAAAAGCACTGCGGTGGCGCCAACCGACATCGGAAAGGTCATTGCGTTACCAAGGCCGTATGCGAAAAATAATTTAGCTGCCGAAAAAATAATATCGTTTTGCTCTATTTCGAGCACTTGCTTTCCGTAGGTGTCCGCGGTCGCTTTCAGGCTGGCGTGCACATGACGCACACCTTTGGGCATGCCGGTGGAGCCCGATGAGTAAAGCCAGAAAGCATCCTCGTCCGCTGCTACAGTTATCATCTCCCGCTCATTACTTGCCGCCATTTCCTCGCTGAACGACAGGTGCTGGCCTTGCTTGCCAGGGCCGACCACGAACACTGTTTCAAGACTCGTAAGGTTTTGCAGAATTGGCTCGACAATCGGGAGTAATTCACTGGAGACAAACAGAACTCGAGCTCCACAGTCTTCCAGTATTACGGCATAGATGTCTTCAGAGAGCAGTGTGTTCAGTGGCACGGGAGTCACACCTGCCTTTAAACTGCCCCAAAAAATGACCGGAAACTCGATCGTGTCGAGCAGCAACATGGCGGCCCGGTCTTCGCGTCGCAGTCCATGGCGCTCGTAGAGAGACGCAAGTCGATCAGATTGTGCCGCCAGTTCAGCGTAAGTCAGGTCACGCCCGTTCTCGCCGACCTCAGTAAAGGCGACCTTGGGAGCGAATTCACTGGACCGGTGCCGGTCGACAAAATAAAGTGCTGCATTTTGATTTGGTGAGCTCAATTAGGAGACCTGCATACGGCTGGAATCGTCAAGGTGTAATTACGAAAATTATTTATGGCAGCTAGGTCCATTTTTGTCCAGCACTGGTCAGCGCATAAATGCAGGTATGTGACAATCGAGAAGATTGTAGTCGGCGGGAAGGAGCGCATCAAGAATTGCCTCTATATTGAGCGAATTGGCCGCGATTAACGATCGCCATGCTCAATCTCTGAGTTTTTTCCAATACACACCCCAGCGGACCAGGTAATACATATTGACGCCGATCAGCAAATAGAGAAACCGAACAGCCCATTCGATCGACGATGGTGTTGGCCAGGACGTCGATAGCAATGTTTGGTACGCGATAACGAGCAGCACGATGCTGGTTGCGAACGTCGTCAATTTGCCGATCAATGTTGGGCGCAACGGCGTTGGTCCGCGCACGAAAAACATAACGAGAACGACTATTAACAAGAGAGGGTATCGTACGATCAGTAACAGCAATAACGAGACCGGGATAATGCCGGCCAAATAAAGGCCAAAAGCAAGAAAAGTAAGAAATGCCTGGTCGGCCAGAACGTCAAGCATGCGGCCCATGCGCGTGCAGTGCTTTTGTTTGCGGGCAACCCAACCATCAAGCAGGTCAGTTAGTGTTAGTACTGTCAGGAATAATGCGAAGATCGGCCCTGTCGCTGGCGCAACCGGAACCTGCAGACATGGCCAAATTACCAGTGGCGACAAGCCGAAACGTGAGAAACTCAATCCGTTAGCCAGCAGCAGGCTTTGCCGTGGCACTCCGTTCTCATCATCCACCATGCCGATGTGAGTGATGAGAAAAAAGACAGCTCCCATGTACCAGGGCAACCAAATCGCCAATGCTGTAATCGCCCGGTCAGGGGTTTGCAGGCGTAGCGTAAACAGGATGATTGCAGCCCCAATAGCGGCGACAATCGCTACCCACCAACAGGTTGATCGCATGCGTTCGGGAGATTTCCTGATGTCCTCGAGCGAGCGAGACCAGGAACGCGACAGAAGGGTTCCCCAGGCACGCAAGCTGTAGTTGTCTTGCGCTACTTCATCAATCAGCTCGTGTGTAAATTCTGATACTGCGTAGTGTGACGAATCGTCAGCTGCAGGTATATGCGCGGCTTTTTTCATTTATTCGGCACACCTGACGTCTGTGGATATAGGTCAAGCCGCTAGTGGCGAAGCTCAACCACGATGTCGAATTTGCAGTTGCTGTGCGACATCGGCGAAGTTGAGTCCCTGGTGCTTCAGTAACACCAGTAGATGGTAAATCAGGTCTGCCGCCTCACTGGTTATTTCCTCATGATCACCCTTCGCGGCGGCCAGTGCCACTTCTACGCCTTCTTCACCGATTTTTTGTGCAATTCGATGTATGCCGGCGTTCATAAGCTGTGCCGTGTAGCTTCCGCTTTTCGGGGTCTCCATCCGATTTTCGATAATGGATTCAAGTTGACCGACGAAACCAAACCCAGGCAGTTCGACGTCACGGTCGAAGCAGCTGTTTCTCTCCAGGTGGCAGGTAGGGCCGGCAGGAATTGCCGTCACCAACAGTGTATCGCCGTCACAATCTAGTTCAATGTTAGTGAGCTCCAGTTTATTGCCAGACGTTTCCCCCTTGGTCCAGAGGCATTTTCGCGAGCGGCTGTAGAATGTTACCAACCCGCTGGTCTGTGTTAGTGCCAACGCCTCGGCGTTCATGTAACCAAGCATCAGGACGCGCCCGGTGATGCCATGCTGAACAATTGCCGGTACGAGACCATCGGTCTTGTCCCAGTCGATATCGTCGCCAGAGAAAGTCACAAGCGCACCTCGATGTTGGCCCCGCTTAGATATTGTTTCAGGTCCGGAATAGCTATCTCTCCGCTGTGAAATACACTGGCGGCCAGTGCGCCGGACACGCCTGATTCCTGAAAAACTGATTCGAAGTCCTGCATTGTCCCGGCACCGCCAGACGCCACTAGTGGAACGCTGCAACGTTCCCGGACCGTTGCCAGCTGTTCAATGTCATAGCCATTGCGAACGCCATCCTGGTTCATACAATTCAGAACGATTTCTCCAGCACCACGATCCTCTGCTTCAGCAATCCACTCCGTGGTCGTACGTGACGTTTTGGATATCCGCTTCGCGTCTCCGGTGTTCTGATAAACGTGCCATGAGCTTCCCACGCTGCGGCTATCGACACCCAAAACCACGCACTGTGACCCGAATCGTTTCGCCAGATCGGAAATCAAGCCGGGGCTCTGCAGCGCGGGCGAGTTAATGGAAATCTTGTCGGCACCTTTGCGCAAGATATCTTCGGCATCGGCGACGGTGCGAATACCACCGGCGACACAAAAAGGGATATCGAGCAGCGCTGCTACATTACTGACCCAGTTTCTATTGACGGTACGACCATCCGGGCTTGCAGTGATGTCGTAGAACACGAGTTCGTCGGCGCCCGCCCTGCAATATCGGTCTGCCAGTTCGAGGATGTCGCCAACGACGCGATGATTGCGGAACTGTACGCCCTTGACGACTTTACCGTCACGAACGTCGAGGCAGGGAATTATGCGGCGGGCAGGAATGTCGTTAACTCCGTGGAATCGATCTTGCCATCTAATAATGCGCGTCCACTGATAGCGGCCGGCGCACCAATACGATCGAGCGCTTTCAGGTCGTTGATATCACGGACACCGCCCGAAGCCTGCAATTGTATTTGTGGATACTTCCCGATTAACTGTGCATAAAGCTCAATATTCGGCCCGGTCATCGCGCCATCCCTGCTTATGTCTGTGCACAGGACATGTTGTAAATCCACTTCCAGATATGTATCGATGCACTGCCAAAGCGTTATGTTTCCGGGCCGGGTCCAGCCGTGCGTGGCAACCTGGGGTGTCCCGGTTTCATCCAGGGTAACGTCGAGCGCCAATACGACTTTTTCCGGGCCGTAACTGGCGAGCCACTCACTTACCAGGCGAGGACGAATGATCGCGAGACTGCCGATGACTACACGAGCAACGCCCGCATCGAGCCAGGACTCGAGTTGTTGAGCCGACCGTATTCCGCCGCCGACCTGAACAGCCAGATCACTGCTATCGATAATTGAGCGGATGATCTCCTGATTCTCCTGCTGCCCGGACCGGGCGCCATCGAGATCGACGATATGCAAATTGCTGAATCCCATGATTTGGTAACTGTCCGCCAGCGCAACAGGATCTTTGCCGTAGGTTGTCTGGCGGTCAAAATCGCCCTGGAAAAGACGCACACATTGTCCCTGGCGAAGGTCGATGGCCGGAATAATTTTCATGCCCGGAGACCTGCGAAGTTGCTGAGAAGTCGCGAGCCGACTGTAGCTGAGCGCTCCGGGTGAAACTGCGTTGCGAAAAAGTTTCCCTGTGCAAGGACTGCTGTAAACGGCTGCGAGTGCTCAGCTTGCGCAAGCGTGTATCCGCCTACGGGAAGTGCAAAACTGTGCACAAAGTAGAAATAACTATTGTTTTCTATGCCCGCAAACAATTCATGCGACCCCGATTGACGGACCTGGCACCAGCCCATATTAGGCACAGGCATTTGTGGGCTGCCCTGCAGCTTCTCCGCCATTGCGGGGATGACGCCCAGGCATTCAGTGGTCTCCTCCTCGGACGCTTTCGCAAACAGCTGCATGCCGAGGCAGATACCAAGTACCGGCTGGCTAAGTCCGGTAATGACTGTTGACAGGTTGTTGCTATTGAGTTTCTGCATCGCATCGGCAGCGGCGCCGACACCCGGGAGGATCACGTGACTGGCGTTACGAATCGTTTGGGCATCCCGCGTCAATGTGCTCTCGATACCAAGGCGATCCAGGGCATAAGTAAGTGACGCGATATTCGCGCCACCACTATCGACAATTGCAACCCGAGCGCCTGACATATCAGCTCAGCACGCCTTTCGTTGATGGCAGTTCATCACTCTCGAGGCGGATGGCCTGTCGTAAAGCACGACCAAGCGCTTTGAAGCACGCCTCAACCATATGATGTGAATTGCTACCGGTGACGGAGACATGTAATGCCGCACCCAACGAATCTGCAAGAGACTGGAAAAAATGGGGCACCAGTTCGGTGGGCATTTGTCCGACCTGGTCGCGTGGAAAATCACCACTGAATTTGGAGTAGGGACGCCCGGACAGGTCGAGTGATACACGGGCTTCACTTTCGTCCATCGGTAGCTGGAAGCCAAAGCGTGCAATGCCTCGTTTATCACCCAGTGCGATCCGCAGCGCATTGCCGATACACAGTGCCGTATCTTCGACAGTATGGTGTTCGTCGATATGCAGGTCGCCATCACATCGGACGTTGAGACTAAATCCACCATGTTTCGCGACTTGCTCAAGCATGTGGTCGTAAAAGCCAATTCCGGTATTTACCGATAGCGGGCTCGATGCGTCCAGATTTACGCTTGCACGAATGCTCGTTTCTTTTGTTTCCCTTGCAAATTCGCCAGTTCTCGCGCCGGGTGCAAGAGCAATGCATATGTCTTCCCAGGACATCGGTGGCTCACCATCGCCAATTTGAAAGCCGCGAATTCCGAGTGCGGCCGCCAGCTGCATATCGGTGCCGCGATCACCGATGACGGCACAGGAATCCATATCGAGCGTGTTATTAGCAAGGAAACGAGTGAGCAGGCCGGTTCTTGGCTTGCGGCAATCGCAGCCATCGCTTTCCAAGTGCGGACAAATCAGCACTACGTCAAAATGAATTCCCTGTGATGCGAAGAGCCCTAACGTATGCTCCTGGCAAACCTCGAAATCTGCTTGTGGAAAAGACATTGTGCCGAGGCCGTCCTGGTTGCTGACCATCACGAATTGAAAACCAAGGTCACGCAAGCGTTGTAAACCGCTGATGACACCAGGAACCAGTCGCACTTTGTGCAAGGCGTCGACTTGTTTGTCAGCAGGTTCTTCGATCAGGGTGCCGTCACGATCGATAAAGAGTACTTTTGACATCCTAATCAAGACTCCTTAATGCACGCAGCAGGCGATCATTGTCGGTTGCTGAAGCGATCGTGATTCGTGCGCAATTGTGCAGCTCAGAATTGTCGGCATAAATGCGAATTGTGATGCCGGCATCAGCAAGACAACGTTTTACTTTGGCAAGATCCCGGAAGCGGGCAAACAAAAAGTTCGCCTGACTGGGCCAGACCCTCTCAATCGTCGCGCAATTGCCGAGCTCAACACGCAACCGCTCCCGTTCCGCCGTGATCGTATTCACGGACTCCAGCGCCTCTCTCAGTTGCATGCCGGTGAGTGCACGCTCGGCACTGGTGATGACGGGAGAAGCCATTGCGTAAGGAGCAAGAACGCTCTCAAGGAGCGTCAGGATTTCAGTCGATGCGATGACCGCGCCGCAACGAGCGCCAGCAAGCGCCAGTGCTTTGGAAAGTGTACGGAGTACGACCAGGTTTTCGTATTGTGTAACCAGTGTTGCCAGCGAGTCCGTATCACTGTATTCGATGTATGCTTCGTCGATGACCACCACGGATTTGGCCGTGCGTGTTTCAAGAATTCGCACTATCTCGGCTCGTGGAATTACCGTGCCAACGGGGTTGTTCGGCGAACAGAGAAAGATCAGTTTCGTGTTGGCGTCGCAGGAGCCGAGCAGCAGATCGGTATTCACTGCAAAACCCCTGTCTGCCTGCAGTGGGACGCTAATTGCGCGTGTGCCCTGAATAGATGCGTAAACCTGGTACATTTCAAACGCTGGCGGCGTAAGCAGTACGTTGTCCCGACCGGCGGAACAAAAAGTACGCATCAGCAGATCGATACCCTCGCTACTGCCGCGTGTTACCAGCACGTTGTCCTCCGCAACGCCGTAGTAGCCGGCCATCAGGCTGATTAGTGCTGCTGGTCGTGGGGCAGGGTAACGATTGAGACCATCTGTTTCGCCAGTGCCGGTTGCCGCTGGCGCCTCATTCGCATGCATTTTTACGTTGTCATCAGCAACCGCTGCCGCCTGGTAGGCTTGCAGATCGCGAATCTCCGCCCGGGCGAGTGCGGCTATGGTCATTACGCCACCTCTGCCCGGACGCTGTTATTCAATCTGATGCGCACGGCTTGTGCATGTGCATCGAGACTTTCCAGGGTTGCCAGTTCGATGACTGTCGGCGCAAGCAGGCGCAAACCATCTTCCGTCAGTTCCTGCACAGTCATCTGGCGCATGAATTGCTCTACACCCAGGCCGCTGTAACTTTTTGCGCTGCCGTAAGTCGGCAACACGTGATTGGTGCCGCTGCAATAGTCACCAACCGACTCGGGTGACCACCTGCCAAGAAATACAGAACCTGCATTGCGGACCTGATCCAGTACCGTGCGCGGGTTCTCTATCTGCAGAATAAGATGTTCCGGCGCATAGCGATTACTAACGTCAATTGCGGATGGAATGTCGTCCACCAGGATCACCTGGCTTCGCTGTAATGCTGTCCGGGCAATATCTCGCCGCGCTAAATTCAATAACTGTGCCTCAGTTTCGCGGATAGTTTCGTCAGCGACATCCCGGCTCGTTGTAACCAATATCACCTGGGAGTCTTCACCATGTTCCGCCTGCGATAACAGATCCGCCGCGACGAATTTCGGCTCGGCGGTAGCATCTGCTATAACCAGTACCTCGGATGGTCCTGCAGGCATATCGATCGATGCAGCAGCAGGATCTCCTGCAACCAGCGTTTTGGCCGCTGTTACCCAGGTGTTACCGGGACCGAATACTTTGTCCACTTTAGGTACGGTTTCGGTGCCGTACGCCATCGCGGCAATGGCCTGCGCGCCACCGATCTTGAAAACGTTTGTAATGCCAGCACGCCTGGCGGCAAACAGTGTTGCTGCATTTACAATGCCATTCTCGCCGGCAGGCGTGCAAAGAATACGGACAGGACAAGCGGCGATCGCTGCCGGTACCGCCAGCATTATTGCGGCCGAGGGCAGGGGCGCAGATCCGGCAGGTACATACAGACCAACAGCGTCGATCGCCTGGTTGCGCCGCTCGCAGCGTACGCCGGGGCAAACTGACAGGTCGATTTCGGCAGGTATTTGTGCTGCGTGGAAACGCCTGACGTTGCTGATCGCCATGTCAATCGCGGCCTTGGACTCTGGTGAAACACGAGACTCGGCGTCGGAGAATTCCTGGTCGGTGACGCGCAGTGCTTGCAAACTTCTGCCTTCGAACCGCTTCGCGAATTCAAACAGTGCAGCATCGCCATCACGCCGAACTACAGCAATGATCCGCGCTGCCTGCTCCCTGGTTGCCAAGTCGTCTGCCAATGCCGGGCGTCGTAGAATTTCGACCTGCTCGTCGGGCGAGAGTGCTGACCAAATGTTGATTTCTGCAAACATCAGACTAAGCCAGCATCTTCTCGACCGGCAATACGAGCAGTGAACTCGCGCCGGCGCTCTTGAGATTCTCCAGCGTTTCCCAGAAAACGTTCTCGCGGCAGACGGCGTGTACTGCGACTTTGTCACCATCGCCGCCCAGCGGAATAATAGTCGGAGACTCGGCACCGGGCAGCAGCGCAACAATTTGCTCAAGCGCCGATCTTGGCGCATGCAACATGACGTATTTGCTTTCGCGAACCTGCAATACGCCGTCCAGTCTTTGCAATATGCGAGCAATCCAGCGCTGCTTCGTATCCGGTAATGACGCACGGGTCTGAATGATCACCGCTTCGCTGTCCATGACAGTCTGTACTTCGCGTAATTGATTGGCGGCAAGCGTTGATCCACTGGATACCAGGTCGCAAATGAAATCCGCTTTACCCAGTCGCGGTGCGATCTCGACGGCACCTGAGAAGTAGACGATTTCAGCATCAATGTCGTGTTGCTGGAGAAAATCCTCAAGTGACGCTACATAGCTGGTGGCGATACGCGAATTCTGCAGGCTGCGCGGCCCGCGATATTCGATGCTTTCAGGAGCCGCGATCGCGAGCCGGCAATGACCGAAATCGAGTGCGAAGACCTGGTCGAACAGTGCGGGTTTGCCGTCCTTTAGCAATCCAAGGCGCTTTTCCTGAACGACATTCAATCCAGCGATACCCAGGTCACATACATCATCGCTGACCAGTCCGGGGATGTCGTCATCTCGCACCAGTAGCAGATCGACCGGCATGTTTTCGCCGTAGCAGAACAGCTGATCTTTACTTTGCGTGAATTTCAGGCCGCAGCGGGCCAGGAGATCAAGCGAGTGATCTGTAAGACGGCCGGATTTTTGCAGCGCAATTTTGATGCGCTGCTCTGAAGTGGTCATTGGGTAGTCCTCAGTGAGAAACGCTTTGTTTGCTGGGGTGATGCTTGTTATTGCTACGTTCAATCGCGGCCTCGTAGCCGCCAAACCCGTCGCTCAGGAATCTTGCAACGCGGCCAATTGTCGTAACGCTCACGCCGGTCATATCGTGGATACGGCGGTAGGGGAGATCTTTCCGCAACAACCCCACTACGTGCCAGCGATCAACCAGCGCCTGCAACTCCGCGGGCGTACACAAGTCTTTGAAGAAATTGCGACATTCCTGTGTGCCCTGCAAGCCGTCCACCGCCCTGAAAAGGGCGTCCTCGTTGCGTTTACGCTGGCTGGCTGTGTCGTCACGGTTGGGTTTCACGGGGATTGAATTAAGTCCGGCTGTAGTAATGTAATAGCACACTAATACATTAATACAACCTGTACAAGGATTATATTTGTGACGTCATATAAGGAGCAGGGCGGGCGCCAATTGTTGCCGTCTCAAACGCCCAGGTATCTCGTGATTCCAGCGGCAGCTTCGCGACCTTCAAAAACGGCAGTGACCACAAGATCTGAACCCCGGACCATGTCGCCGCCAGCGAAGACCTGGGGGTTCGTCGTTTGAAACGCTTCGCGGCCGTTATCGTTTACGTTAATCAGCCCATCGGTCGTCAAGCCGATATTGAAGTCAGCAAACCAGCTTGCTGGGCTGGCTCCGAAACCAAATGCGATCAGCACGGCATCTGCAGGTAGTATTTCTTCGGTACCGGGCACCGGCTCCGGACGGCGCCGGCCATCCGAACCCGGGGAACCGAGTTTCGTCCGGATGACTCTGACGCCGCTGACGTGATCCGACCCTGTAATTTCCAGTGGCTGTTGGTTGAACAGAAAATCGATGCCCTCTTCTTTACTGTTCTCCACTTCACGCCGTGATCCCGGCATGTTTTCCTCGTCACGGCGATAGACACAGCTAACAGATATCGCGCCCTGGCGGATCGCGGTTCTGTTGCAGTCCATCCCGGTATCTCCACCGCCGAGTACGATAACTCGTTTACCGGCCAGGTCGATGTGCGGCGTAGCCTGACTTATACCCAGTTCCTGGTTAACGTTCGAAATGAGATACGGTAGCGCTTCATAAACTTCAGGCAGATCCTCACCCGGAAATCCGCCCTTAACAAAGTTGTATGTTCCCATGCCGAGAAACACAGCATCGAATTCGTCGAGTAATTCCTGGAACGGCTTGTCGGTACCGATGCGTGTGTTCAGTACGAATTCGACGCCCATGCCCTGCAAAATCTCACGGCGTATCCTGACGACCTCCTTTTCAAGTTTGAATGAAGGTATACCGAACGTCAGAAGGCCACCAATTTCGGAATACGAATCATAAACAACAGACCTGATCCCATTACGGGCGAGAACATCAGCCGCCGCCAGCCCCGCCGGGCCAGCACCAACGATGCCGACGCGCTTGCCCGTATCGATGATGTGCGACATGTCAGGTCGCCAGCCTTGCTTAAGTGCCTCATCAGTAATGTACTTTTCAATACTGCCAATGCTAACTGCACCATTTGCATCGTCGAGTGTGCACGCTCCTTCGCATAGCCTGTCCTGCGGGCATATTCGACCGCAAATTTCGGGCAGTGAGTTTGTCTGGTGCGACAATTCCGCCGCCTGGAATAGTTTTCCTTCCTCGACCAGCCGCAACCAGTCGGGAATGTAGTTGTGCACCGGGCACTTCCATTCACAATAAGGGTTGCCGCAAGCAATGCATCGACCGGACTGGCTGGCCGCGGCGGCTCCATCATACTGACCATAGATTTCGTCAAAGTGTTTGATACGAAATTCGGCCGGTTCCTTTTCCGGATTGCGACGTGGGACTTCGAGAAACTGTAAAGGATGTTTAGACATCGTCGTCGTTCACGCCGCTTGCCGCAAAGATTCGATCAATGAGCCAAGCTCTGCAGCCTTTGATTTCACGACCCAGAATTTTGGCAGGAAGGTACGGAAATCTTCGAGTATTTTCTCTCCCCACCGACTGCCGGTGTGCTCAACGTGCCGGGTTATCAGGCCGTGTAAATGATGCAGGTGCGACTCCATGCTCTCCGGTGTTATGCGATGGATATCGATGAGTTCATGGTTGTACAGGTCGACGAAGTCCCGATCGATATCCAGTACATAGGCGAAACCACCCGTGAGGCCCGCACCAAAATTTACACCGCTGCGCCCCAGCACAACGACAACCCCTCCGGTCATATATTCGCAGCAGTGATCGCCGCTGCCCTCGACAACGGCCAACGCACCGGAATTGCGCACTGCGAATCTCTCTCCGGATTGTCCTGCTGCGAAAAGCTGGCCACCGGTCGCACCATACAGGCAGGTATTGCCGATAATGACAGTGTCTTTGGCTTCGTAAAGCGCGTTTTTCGGCGGCCGGATAGTGATTTGCCCTCCGGCCATGCCCTTACCGACGTAGTCATTGGCATCGCCCACAAGGTCAAGATTTAAGCCCGACACATTCCAGGCACCGAAGCTCTGGCCGGCAGTACCATTTAAGCTGATGTTTAATGGCGCATCAGACATGCCTTCATTGCCGTATCGCCTGGCTATCTCGCCGGAAATGCTGGCGCCAATGGTCCGGTCGTAATTGTGAATGTCGAAATCAAAGTTACCGCCTGATTTTGTTTTGATGGCGGATAGCGTTTTCCTGAGTATTTCCCGTGCCAGGTCAGCCTTATCGAATGGTTCGTTTCTCGCTTCTGTGCAGAACTGCGGCTTGTTTTGCGGGACCCCTGCATCCGAGATGATTGGCCTCAGATCAAGTTGACGCTGTTTGTCGGTATCGCCGGGCAACAATTCGATCATATCCACACGACCAATAATGTCTGCAAGCTTTTCGACGCCGAGTTCAGCAAGATGATGTCGTACCTCTTCAGCAACAAAGCGGAAAAAGTTGACGACCATCTCCGGCAGGCCAATGAAATACTCACTGCGCAAAACTTCGTTTTGCGTTGCTATTCCCGTTGCACAGTTATTCAGGTGGCAGATTCTCAGATATTTGCAGCCGAGCGCGATCATGGGCGCCGTTCCAAATCCGAAGCTTTCGGCACCCAGCATGGCAGCTTTGATAACGTCGAGACCGGTTTTGAGTCCGCCGTCGACCTGTAAACGCACCCTGTGTCGCAGGTCATTGGCTCGCAGCACCTGGTGCGCTTCCGAAAGCCCAAGCTCCCAGGGAGAGCCCGCATACTTCACGGAACTCAACGGGCTGGCGCCGGTTCCGCCGTCGTAACCGGAAATTGTAATCAGATCGGCGTACGCTTTAACAACGCCGGCGGCGATTGTGCCGACTCCGGGCTCGGCTACCAGTTTGACGGAAATCAGTGCGTCGGGATTTACCTGTTTAAGATCGAATATCAGTTGTGCGAGGTCTTCGATTGAATAAATATCGTGATGTGGCGGTGGTGAAATCAAGCCGACGCCGGGTCTCGCATAGCGAAGCTCCGCGATCATTTTATTGACCTTGTGACCGGGCAACTGGCCACCTTCACCGGGCTTCGCGCCCTGAGCGATCTTTATCTGGATGACTTCGGCATTGACCAGGTACTCCGCGGTTACGCCAAAGCGGCCCGATGCGACCTGTTTTATCTTTGACTGTCGTTCGGTGCCATGGCGCGCCGGATCTTCACCGCCTTCACCGGAATTCGAGCGTGCGCCGATGCGGTTCATCGCGATGGCAAGCGCCTCATGTGCCTCTGGTGACAGTGCGCCAAGAGACATGCCGGCACTATCAAACCGCGGCAGAATGGCTTCTATCGTTTCTACCTCGTCAATCGGAATCGATGTCCCGGCCGGTATGAGTCGAAAAAGATCGCGTATGGTTGCGACTGGTCTTTCATTCACCAGGTCGGCGTACTCGCGGTATTTGTCGAAATCCCCGCTGCGCACGGCTGCCTGAAGCGTAGTGACGATGTCCGGGTTGTAACAGTGGTATTCGCCACCGTGTACATATTTCAACAGACCGCCTTGCGTCAGTGGCACACGCGGTTCCCATGCGGCACGAGCAAGTTCCTTCTGATCCGTCAGCAGGTCCTCGAACCCGGCGCCCTGAATACGGCTGACGGTGCCGGTGAAACATCGTTCAACGATCTCGTCGTGCAGACCGACTATTTCGAACAACTGTGCCCCCCGGTAACTCGAGATTGAGGAGATACCCATCTTGGACATGATCTTGAACAGTCCTTTACGAATACCACGGCGATAACTGCGGCCGAGTTGTTGTTGCCGGTCTATGTTGCCCCTTGTCGCCAGATCATGGAGGCTTTGATACACGAGATACGGATAGACGACAGTTGCACCGCAACCAATCAGGCACGCGAAGTGGTGCGCGTCTCTCGCGACTCCGGTTTCCACGATAATATTGACTGCGCAGCGTTGACCTCTGCGAATCAGGTGCTGATGGACAGTTCCCGTTGCCAGCAATGCATGTACTGGCAGCGCCCCGGGTTTCAGGTAACGATCGCTTAGCATCAGGAGCAGTTTTCCATCGTCTACGGCCCGGTCTACCTCGGCACAGATCTGGTCAAGCGCTTGCGTTAACGAGAATGTGTCCGGCTGGTTCAGATCAATAAATGCATGACTGTCGGCGAACATATCCGAGCTGAGCAACTGGCGTAATTTGCGTTGCGACAGGACCGGTGAGTTGATAATTATCTGTTGCGCATGTTCCGGACCGATGTCGAACAGGTTCGATTCACGACCGATGTTTGTCTGCAGGGACATGACGATGCGTTCGCGCAGCGAGTCGATGGGCGGATTCGTAACCTGTGCGAACTGCTGTCGAAAATAATCGAAAAGCGACCGGACTTTCGTCGATAGCACTGGCATCGGCGTGTCGTCACCCATCGAACCGACGGCTTCCTGCTCGGCTTTGGCCAGTACGCTGATAATGTCGTTGAGTTCTTCCCGCGAAAGGTTGAACATTTTCTGGTAAGTGGCAAGCGTATCCTCGTCCATTGGCTCGGCTGCCATGTGGCGGTCGACGAGTTCCGAGTCCAGGTAGCGCACTCCTTGCTTTAGCCACTTCTTGTAGGGAAAACGGCTTTTAAGTTCTGCATGAATGTCATCATTTGTCAGCAAACAACCGTTCCTGAGATCGACGGCGAGCATTTCACCGGGTCCAAGTCGACCTTTACTAATGACGCTGTCGGCAGGGTAGTCGTACACACCGATTTCGGAGGCAATCGTAATGTGCCTGTCGTTGGTAATAACGTAACGCGCCGGACGCAGCCCGTTGCGATCAAGGCAACAAACCGCATAGCGCCCATCAGTAAGGACTATCCCGGCCGGACCATCCCAGGGCTCGATCTGGCAATCAAAAAATTCGTAAAACGCCCGCACGTCAGGATCCAGCGTGTCCATCGCTTGCCAGGCGGGTGGAATCAGGATGCGCATCGCCTGCAAAACGTCCATACCTGCGCCACGCATTACTTCAAGCATGTTGTCGAGGCTGGAGGAATCTGATCCTGTCAGGGAAACAATGGGATCGAGCGCAGATATATCAGGCATTTTGTCAGAACGAAAATTGTCCGCCCGTGCCAGCGCCCAGTTGCGGTTGCCCTGAATGGTGTTGATCTCGCCATTGTGCGCCAGGAACCGAAACGGTTGTGCGAGCCGCCATTCAGGCATCGTGTTGGTCGAAAATCGCTGGTGAAAAACACATACGGACGACTCAAGCCGCTTATCGCGAAGATCGCTGAAGAACTCCGGCAAGGTGTCCGGCATGACCATGCCTTTGTAGCAGATCGTCGCCGAAGACAAACTTGCGACATAGGCTGTTGCATCAATTTTTTCAAACAGATTTTCTGCACGTCGTCTGGCGAAGAACAACTGTCGATTGAATGTGCCGCGTTGCATCCCGGCTGGTGCATTGACGAATACCTGTTCGATCCGTGGCAAGGTGCGTTTGGCAAGTTCACCGCAAACTTCGGCGTTAACGGGCACGGTGCGCCAGCCAGCCACCTCGAGTTCACAATCGGTTATTGCTTTGTTGATTTCACTTCTGACCTGGTCAGCAAGTTTGGAATCCTGGCTCAGGAATACCATTCCCACGCCGAATCGCTCCCCGACGTGAATACCGAGATCATCGGCAACTGCACGTAAAAACGTGTCCGGAAATTTGATCAGCAAGCCGCAGCCATCACCGGTTTTTCCGTCTGCTGCGACTGCTCCGCGGTGAGTGAGTCGCGCCAACGCGGAAATCGCGGTTTCGATCAGCCAGTGACTTGGCACGTCATCAATATTTGCAATCAGACCGAAGCCACAACTGTCGTGCTCAAATTTGGGATCGTAAAGTCCGTGTGCAATTTTTTCTGTCATCAATATCCCTGGGTGCCGGCAGTCCGTGCGTGCGCCTCCTAATTACATCTTCTGAAATGTCGCCACGCTGAGGCGCGGCTGGGCGGCTTAATGGCTGAAATGCGTTTGGCTGCAGTGCTTGCAGGGGCAATATCCGGGTCGCACGTTAGCGAATTATTGAAAATTCGATGGGGCAGCCAGAACCATTGAGTATATGACACGAAAAGTGATTTTTGCCACTCGTCTCAAAAAAATGAATATTTTCATATGAAACTACGTGGCGCCTCGCCTGGCAGTAACAGCTTGCTGGCAGGTCTTGTTGGTCCGGATATTTATTCCGCTGCCGCAAACTCCGGATACGCCTCAAGCCCACATTCGCTGATATCGACACCTTCATATTCGTGCTCAGCATCTACTCTGATACCGAGTAGCAGCTTGATTACGAACCAGGCGAGCAGACTGGTCGAGAAAACCCAGATGAAAATGGCGAGCAAGCCAACCACCTGTACGCCGATCGAGGCGCCTTCATTGTTGAGCGTAACTGCAAGCAGACCCCATATGCCAACGACGCCGTGCACGGAAATCGCACCGACCGGATCGTCGATGCGCAGCCGGTCGAGAGTGATTATCGACATAACTGCGATCACGCCGCCGACCGCGCCAATCATCGTCGCACCAAATGGAGTCGGAGCCAGTGGTTCTGCTGTGATCGCTACAAGGCCGGCAAGCGCACCGTTCAACGCCATGGTCAAATCCGCTTTACCGAACCAAAGCCGCGCCAGCAATAGTGCGAATACCAGGCCGCCCGCTGCTGCCATGTTTGTATTGACGAAAACCAGTGCGACGCCATTTGCTTCCGCGACGCCGGAGATCTTGAGAGCAGAACCACCGTTGAACCCAAACCAGCCGAGCCAGAGGATAAAGGTGCCAAGGGTAGCGAGTGGCAGATTGCAGCCTGGTATCGCGTTAATCGACCCTTTTCTTCCATACTTGCCCTTGCGCGCGCCAAGCAGAAGAACGCCGGCAAGCGCTGCAGCACCGCCACAAAGATGCACGACGCCGGAACCCGCGAAGTCCTGGAAGCCGAGCTGCTCCAGCCAGCCGCCACCCCATTTCCAGAAGCCCTGCACCGGGTAAATAAAGCCCGTGAGAACTGCGGCAAACAGCATGAACGACCAGAGCTTCATTCTTTCGGCAACAGCGCCGGAGACGATGGACATCGCCGTTGCCACAAATACGACCTGGAAAAAGAAGTCAGATAGATTTGAATAGTAAGTCTTACCCCCGCTGGCGATGACGTTAGCAGCGGTATTGTCAGTGCTGCCCAGCAGACCGCTGCCCAGAGTAGTCAGGCTCTGGAATACGCCGCCCTCGAACTCACCCGGATACATGATCGAATATCCACAAAGCATGTACATGATGCAGGCGACCGAATAAAGACCGACATTCTTGATCAGGATTTCAACCGTGTTCTTGGCGCGTACGAGCCCGGCCTCCAACATCGTAAAACCGGCAGCCATCCACATAACCAGTGCGCCCATCATCAGGAAGTAAAAAGTATCGAGAGCGTAGCTGAGCTCCGTTAGCTGTCCTGCAAGTGCTGTTACATCGTTCACGTAATGAACCTCGGTTAACTAAACGGCCTCGCTACCGACCTCGCCGGTGCGAATGCGGATGGTTTGCTCAAGCTCGGTGACAAAAATTTTTCCATCACCGACTTTTCCGGTGCGGGCGGCCTCAATGATCGCCTCCGTTACCTGATCAGCAATATCGTCGTCGACCGCCAGTTCAATTTTGGCTTTGGGTAGAAAATCCACGACATATTCAGCTCCACGATATAGCTCGGTATGGCCGCGTTGCCTGCCGAAACCCTTTACTTCGCTAACTGTTATTCCCTGTATGCCGATTTCGGATACAGCCACTCGCACGTCATCGAGCTTGAATGGTTTAATGATCGCGGTAATCATCTTCATCAGTATTCCTCCAGAGTTATGCATCGTCGCGACTTGGAAGTTCACTCAGGTAATTGCAGTTTCTGTGCCACTAATGAGAAAGAGTTTAAAAACAAGGTGATACGAATTCGCTATTAAATTTCTTGCACCTGATTGGTGCACAAGCACGAGGCGTCGCACTGTTTTGGTGAGGTGATCGGGCGATACGAACTACTTTGATCAGCAGTAAACAGGGCTGCGGGTTTCCCGCAGCACAGAATCAGGAATGTTCCCTTTCTTAGCGGCGATCTCTTATCATCGGCAAATTCGTGTCTTACAAAGGTATATCAGGATAATGAAACTGACCGACTACAAAGTCCTGACATTCGATTGCTACGGAACGTTGATCGACTGGGAGGCTGGAATTTGGGACGCGCTGCAGCCGCTACTGATGGCAAATGGTCGTAGCGACATCACGCGTCTTGCTGCCCTGGAGTCCCACGCAATTCTCGAACATAAACAGGAAATCGAAACACCGGGGATGCTATATACCGATTTGCTTACAAGTGTTCACAGGGCATTTGCTGCAAAGTTCGATCTGCGATCGTCAGTACAGCTTGATGCCGAATTCGGTGATTCAATAGCGCACTGGCCGGCATTCCCGGACACTGCAGATGCACTGCGCTACCTGCAAACCCGTTTCAAGCTGGTAATCCTGTCGAATGTCAGTCGGGCGGGATTTGCTTCATCAAACCGCAAGCTTGGCGTCGAGTTCGACGCTATTTATACGGCGGAAGATATTGGCTCTTACAAACCCGCCGCAGCAAATTTTGAGTATCTCTTCGAGAGACTGAAAGCAGATTTCGGTCTGGCACAAACAGACATCTTGCACACGGCGCAAAGCCTTTTCCACGATCATGTCCCGGCGAAGAAGTTCGGGCTTGCCAATGCATGGATCGATCGGCGTCGACTGTCAGAATCCGGGGACTGGGGTGCGACGGCCAAAGTGGAGGTGCGACCAGATATCGATTTCCTGTTTTTTTCAATGCGGGAGATGGCGGAAGCAGTGAAAGGCGAGTCAACCTGAGCTGACAAGCCATTGCTTGTGAAATTCGCGATAGAATTAACTAACGAAAATCATCGCGACCAAAAGTGAACCGGCACTCGACCGCCGATTCAAAGTGCCGCCGTCAGAGATTTCAAATCAAGAGATGTTAATGCGAATATTGCTTATATCTGTACTTTTAGCCCTCGGTGCGCCGGAAGTGGCCGCTGCTGCTGATGATCTTACCTGCAGTGGCAAGCCCAGGAGCGATTACTCCCTGGCCAATTCGGCCGGTAATAATATGTTTGATCCGCCACCAGGAAGCGAAGCAACGCAGATCGATGTCGGTTTTCACCTGACTTCTCTCTCCGATATCGATGTTATCAGCAGCCGCTTTCGGTTTGAAGGCTATGCGGTGTTTGAGTGGTGTGATCCGCGTCAGGCATTTGACGAGGCTACAGAGGGTCGATCAACCCATGTTGTTTTTGGCGAAAAGTCGCCAGGTGGCTACGATGACTTGTGGATTCCGGACATCACAGTTGCCAACAGTTTTGGTGGAACTTCGAGCACATCGCGGCGTACGGAAATTGCTGCGGATGGTGCCATCCGGCTCTCGGGTTTTTTTAGTGCAGTAGTCGCAGCGCAGTTTGATCTGCGACGCTTTCCCTTTGATGAACAGAGCCTTGCCATAGAGATGGAGTCGTTCACCTTTAACAGCGACGTCATCACTCTGCGGCCAATGGAAGACCTGGTGAGTTACGACAAAGACTTATATTTGCCGGAATGGCGAGTAAGAGGCCTCGCAGTTAGTACAGAAGCGGCCGAACAAGTCAGAGACCGTGTACCGTTCTCCAGGGTTATATTCGATGTAAACGTCGAGCGCGAAACAGGTTATTACCTGGTCAAATTGTCCATACCATTAATGCTTATCGTCATGCTTTCCTGGTCGGTTTTTTGGATGAGAGGCGAATCACTGGGTGGGCGAATGCGAATTTCGTCTACTGCGTTCCTGACGATAGTCGCGTATCAGTTTGCCGTTTCGGGAGATTTACCAAAAGTGGCCTACCTGACGCTGATGGACAAACTGATGATCACGTCATTTATTCTCATCGCGTTGACAGCCCTGGAAAATATGGTGGCGGTATTGATGAATGAGCGAAACCCGGATGGTGCAAACAAACTCGACCGGCGGTCCCGCTGGGTTTTCCCCCTCGCGTACGTTACGACGATAGCGACAGTCGTCCTGGTGTCGTCGTAAATATGCTGAAATATTGCGACGCCAGGTATCTCGAGTACCGTTAAAGGGGAGCCAGCAAGCGCCGGTATGCTGCGCTAAATGACAAATTGTGCTTGACTGACTATGCGCATGTTGATATGTTTATGCGCATAAATATGCGAGCATAATCATGTCCAATTCCCCCGAAGTACAGATAGAGCGCCAGAACGCTATCCAGCAGATATTGGCGTCCGGTCCTGCCGGTACGCAGAAATACCTCGTTGATCAACTGACTGCGCTGGGATTTGAAGCGACTCAATCGAGCGTCAGCCGGGATCTGAAGGACATAAACGCGATAAAGACGACTGCCGGATATGAGCTTCCGTCCCAATCTGTGGCTGCAGATGATGAAATTGCCAAGGTGTCGGACCTGCTGCGCGATCTGCAGCCAGCCGGACCAAATCTTCTGGTTGTCAAGACCGCCATTGGCGCGGCGCAACGGGTTGCACTTGCGCTGGATCGCTGTGGCTGGCCGGAGATTGTTGGTAACGTCGGTGGCGATGACACCGTATTTACTGCAACAAGTACTGCGGCCGCACAGCGGAACCTGATTAGCAAGATCGAACGAGCTTCGGCCCGCAACTGAATTTTCACTATCCTTCCGGCGGTACTTCCCTGTGAGCAGCGACAAAACACCCATCATTCTTGCCTTTTCCGGTGGCCTGGACACCTCCTTCTGTGTGCCCTGGCTAAAAGAGGCATTTGATCGCGACGTCATTACGGTGACTGTTGACACGGGCGGCATCGATGCCGACGCTGCCAGTTCGCTCGAAGAAAGGTCTGCGGTACTTGGTGCGATCGAACATGTTTTGCTCGACTGTAAAAAAGCATTTTTTGATTCGGTCATCAGATATCTGATCGCCGGAAACATCCGTCGTGGTCAGGTATACCCGCTGTGTGTCGGTGCCGAGCGTGGACTGCAGGCTGCAGAACTGGCGAAGTTTGCCAGCGCACGAAACTCGTCGACGGTCGCACATGGCTGTACCGCAGCGGGTAACGACCAGGTCCGATTCGAGGTTGCTTTACGAACGCTGAGTCCGGGGCTCGAGATACTCGCACCCGTACGAGACAACAACTGGGTCAGGGAAGAACAGCTGCAATACCTGGAAGAACATGGTCTGCCATTGCCTGCACAGGGATCTGCGTACTCCATTAACCGCGGACTATGGGGAATTACGATTGGCGGCCAGGAAACACTGACGTCTGCAGATTCATTACCGGAACATGCCTGGGTTCTGTCTGCCAATGCCTTCGAAAATCCATTGCAGAAATCGGAGCATGTGCTGGAATTCGCGGCAGGCATTCCGGTCTCGCTGGACGGCGAGGCTCTGGATCCGGTCGGGTTAATAGAAAAACTCGATCTGCTCGCAGGCGCGTATGGCATTGGCAGAGGAATTCACCTTGGCGATACCGTTCTCGGCACAAAAGGTCGTGTCGCTTTTGAGGCGCCGGCCGCCGTCACGTTGATCACCGCACATCGCGAACTCGAAAAACTCGTGTTGAGCGCACAACAGTCCAGGACCAAAGAGAGCGTCGCAGCAACATACGGCGATCTGATTCACGAAGGTAAGCAACTCGACCTGGCTTGCCGCGATATCGAGGCGTTGCTCTCCTCATCTCAAACCCGCGTATCGGGTACGGTGCGATTTTCCCTGCGCCCCGGCAACCTGTTCATCACCGGTGTCGATTCCCCTTATTCATTGCTTTCCGCAAGCAAAGGCGTCTATGGTGAGGCCGCCGGTGAATGGACGGCATCCGACGCGTTGGGCTATTCAAAGATTCTCTCCTTATCAGGTTCGTTCCAGACACGTGCTGGTGCTAACGCCACGGGCATTGATTCATGAAAAGTGTTTTCGTCGACAAGATTGCGTCTGTCGCACAACACAGCAACCTGAGCCAGGAGCTCAGGTTGTCAGCCGATATTCCGTGCGAGGAGGGCGTTCTTGTCGCCGTGAAAGTGATGAACAACAAGACGCGGTACAACCAGCTTGAGTTAACCAGCGGCAGAATGGCGACAGTCAATCAAGGCGATATCATTGTTGGTGCGCTTGGCCATCGTAAAGCGTTGCTGGGTTATTCCGGTCATCTTCCGCAAGAGCTAGACGTTGGATCGACGCTGCAGATTCTGAACATAGGCGGTGTTCTTGGCATATGTGACTCGCTTAATCCGGAAGTAGGCGCGCCCTTCGACTGTGAAGTTCTCGGCACCGTTTTGCACTTTCCATACCTGGGCGAACGAATTGGTGTGCCGGCACGCGTAGGCGCCAGAAAGCTCGATCCGGATGCAGGTCTGGATACCTGTGGCATACCGGTAGTGGCACTTGCCGGTACCTGTATGGATTCAGGCAAGACGGCGGCGGCCTGTGCCATCGTCAGCAGGCTGCGACACCTCGGGTTGCAGGTGGCCGCCTGTAAGGCAACCGGCGTTTCTTTACGACGTGACATCCTGGCTATGGAGGATGCCGGTGCTGGCGAAACGATGATCTTCTCTGATCTCGGCGTTGTTACGACGACCGCAGAAAATGGCCCGGCCCTGACCCGATCTCTGTTATCGGGACTGGCTGCAACCGGTCCTGATGTGATCGTCATTGAACTCGGTGACGGATTGCTCGGCGCTTACGGGGTAGAAGCGATTCTGACTGACCCCGCGATCCGCGAAGCATTTACAGCAGTTGTGCTCTGCGCCAACGATCCTGTTGCCGCCTGGGGCGGGGTACGGATTTTGCGCGAACAATACGATATCGAACCTGCGCTGGTAACCGGCCCAGCAACGGACAATGCTGTTGGCATCGATCAGATCAGGGAACGGCTTTCATTGTCGGCCGTTAATGCTTTGACGAATGGTGTTGCTCTTGGCGACGCGGTCGCCGACGCACTTGGCGTACGACAGGTTGAACAGGGCGAATCGTGAGTATCGATACTGCGATACTCGGTGCAACCGGCTACGTAGGTGGAGAGTTGCTTCGTTTATTAAGTGGCCACGCGGAATTTCGGCTCGCGGCGGCAGTTTCTGCAAGTCGTGGCGGTGAGACAATCGGTAGTGTCTTCCCGCACCTGGCGCCTTTGTATCAAGGGCAGCAATTCGTAAAGCCTGATTCCTGGATGGATAGCATCGACAAGGGCAGTGATCTTGCCCTTTTCTCGGCAGCACCGCACGGCGCCTCGGCACCGCTAGTTCAGCATGTACTTGACGCAGCGGCACGTCGTGACCTGAATGTCCATGTGGTCGATTCGTCGGCCGACTTTCGTTACAGGAAAGCGGAAGATTTCACGGCGGTGTATGGCATCGCACATCCTGCACCTGAGCTGCTCGATGAGTTTTTCTGCGGATTGCCGGAGCATATTGGCGACGCCTCGGCTAAACACGTTGGCCATCCAGGCTGCTTCGCGAGTGCAATGATGTTGGCTGCCATGCCACTGATGCAATCAGACTTCGTGACGGGCGATCTGTTTGTTACCGGAGTTACCGGAAGCACGGGTTCCGGGCGAAGTCCGCAAGCAGGCACCCATCATCCGGAGCGTCACAGTAATCTTTACGCATACAAGCCGCTTGTGCATCGTCATGTACCTGAAGTACAGGAGCAAATAGCGAGCGTCTGCGGCAAAGAGGTGTCGATCAGGTTTGTGCCGCACTCCGGACCGTTCGCACGTGGCATCTATGTCACGTTACAAGCCAACTTGAACCCGGGAACGACGCAGGCGGAAATCGCCCGGTCATTCCGGGATTCTTACGGTGATTCTCAATTCGTACATTTCGTCGATGGTCCACCAAAACTGAAAGACGTGGTGGGCAGCAATTACTGCCAAATCGGCGCAGCGGTTCAGGATGGCAGCGTCGTCGTAACGTGTGCCATCGACAATCTGATCAAAGGCGCGGCTGGCGGAGCAATGCAGTGGATGAACCGGCTGTGGTCCTTGCCTGAATCCACTGGCCTTTGTGCCGCGCCACCGGCATGGATCTAGCGCCAATGACGATCATTTTGAACGCTGAATATGGCCACGACGCACGTGCACGGGAAGCGGCCGCAATGATTCCGGTATACGGCCAGCTTCCATTCGTGCCGGAACGGGCCAGCGGTTGTGAAATTGTTACGACTGATGGTCGTCATATTCTCGACATGTACGGCGGACATGCCGTCGCATCGCTTGGCTACGGTCATCCACGCCTGACGCAGGCAATTCAGGAGCAGTCAGAGAAACTCCTGTTTCAAAGCAATGCTGTAGCTCTGGATGTGCGGGCAGCAGCAGCCGAGCAGTTGGTCGCAATCGCCCCGGATAACCTGACGCGGGTTTTCTTCGTCAACAGTGGCGCGGAAGCAAATGAAAACTCGTTACGCATCGCCTGCATGGCGACCGGGCGCAAAAAAGTTCTCGCGATCACGCACGGCTTTCACGGCCGCACGGCCGCTGCGGCAGCCGTTACCTGGAAAGCGGCCGACAACTGGTATGGTTTTCCAAACACACCCTTCGAAGTGGATTTTATTCCGCGCAATGACGTGGCGGCGGCACACGCGATGATCGACAATAGTGTCGCTGCCGTGATTTTTGAACCGGTTCAGGGCGTCGCCGGAGCGTATGACCTGTCGACGGAATTCATGCAGGCATTGCGCACAGCTTGTAATAACAACGCGGCGATTCTGATTGCGGATGAGGTACAAAGTGGCATGGGGCGCTCTGGCCAGTATTTCGCGGTTGACGCCTGCGCCATCGGGCCCGATATTCTGACCAGCGCGAAATCTCTGGGCGGCGGGATTCCCTGCGGTGCGCTACTGACCAGCGAAAAACTTTCCTCACTTATGCAGCCGGGCGATCTCGGCACAACATTCGGCGGCGGTCCGATTGCATGCGCAGCAATTCTTGCTGTAATCGAGACCATCCAGGCCGAGAACCTGCTTGAGAATGTTCGGCAGCGCGAAGCAGAGATTCGCGAAGATTGCGTTATCGGGCCGGTCACAGGGGTACAGGGCAGGGGTCTGCTACTCGGTCTCGTTTGCGACCGACCGGCGCGGGAAGTGCAAAGCGCTTTGCTGGAACGCGACATTTTGACAGGTACCAGCGCGGATCCGGATGTTTTGCGACTGCTCCCACCGTTGGTGCTGCAATCGAACCACGTTCAGCGCCTGGCGCGGGCACTCGCTCTAATTACTTAAATGATTACCAGGAACGACAATGAAGGCATTTAATGATATCGCCGACTTTTCGCAGGAACAAATTTCCGCTTTGCTGGAGCTGGCTACTCGCCTGGATGAGCATCCGGAACCGCAGGCCCTTAGTGGCAAAGTCCTGGCATTGTTGTTCCTTAGCCCATCATTAAGGACACTTGCCTCATTTCAGGCGGCCATGACGCGCCTGGGTGGTGGTGCTTTTGTTATTTCGCCGGACATGTCGATTCATGGTTTGGAAACCCGGCCCGGTATTGTCATGGACGGCGTTGCCGCTGAACACATCCGCGAAGCAGTGCCGGTCATTGCGTCCTACGGTGATGCGATCGGCATTCGCGCATTTGCAGAACGCAAGGATCTGCAAAAGGATCTGGATGACGTCGAGTATCGCGCGCTGATCGAGTTGATTGATACTCCATATGTAAATATGGAATCGGCGGCGACGCACCCCTGCCAAAACCTGGCTGATTGGAAAACGCTCGACGACCTGGGCATACCGGCAAACGGCGGAAAATTTGTGCTCAGCTGGGCGTTTCATCCTAAAGCTCTGCCGCTCGCAGTTCCCGCATCAACGCTGCAAATGGCCGCTCAGCGCGGCATGGACGTTACGGTGTTGAGGCCCGAAGGATTCGGACTGCCGGAGCAGGTAATGGCGAAGGCGAAGAAAGCCGCGGCGGCATCAGGCGGTTCCATTCGCGAATCCGAGGATCGCCAGGAGGCAATGCAGGGAGCACATGTCATCTATGCCAAGTCCTGGTCATCGATAGCGCACTACGGTGACAAGATCGCCGACCAGAAGCATCGCGAGCAATATGTCGACTGGTGTGTTGATGAACCCTGGTTTACGCCGGCAGAGACGGATTGCCGCTTTATGCATTGTTTACCGGTCCGACGTGGTGTCGTCGTCAGTGAGGCTGTGCTGGATGGGCCGCGGAGTGTCGTCATACATGAAGCGAGAAATCGAATGCTGGCGCAGATGGCAGTACTGCACCAGATGCTGGGAGGCGCGTCATGAGCACGAACAAAGACCGTGCCGTCATTGTATCGGCGCTCAAGCACGCGGCGCCTTACATCCGCTTGTTCAAGAAAAAGATATTCGTGCTGAAGGCTGGCGGTGAAGTATTCGCAAATTCGCAGACCACGCGTGAATTCATGGAGCAGGTCGGCATTTTGCATCAGGTTGGTATTCGCGTTGTTTTGGTCCACGGTGGCGGCCCGCAAGCAACTGAGCTTGCCAATGCGCTGGGAGTTGACACGAAGTTTGTCGATGGTCGCAGAGTGACCGACGAATCTTCGCTGAATATTGCGACCATGGTTTTGAATGGGCAGATCAATACGCGCGTGCTTGCAGCCTGCCGTGACCTGGAAATTCCGGCGGTTGGCATTAGCGGCGTCGACGCTGGTTTGATTCGAGCGAAGCGCCGACCACCCGTAAAAGAAGATGGCAAAAACGAAATTGACTATGGCTATGTCGGCGACATCGAGTCGGTTGATGCCGATGTTCTGCAAAAGCAACTAGATGCAGGATTGATGCCCGTGGTCAGTCCGATCTCCTGCGACGAAAACGGGATGGTGTTGAATATTAACGCAGACACAGTTGCAGCAGCGATCGCTGCCGAACTCGATGCGGAAAAACTTATTCTTGCGACAGGCGCTGCGGGAATTCTTGAGGATTTTGATGATCCGCGGTCGCTGATTTCTTATGTAGATCGAAGTGCACTCAGGAAATTGGGTGATGAGGGTAAACTGGCTGACGGCATGTTGCCAAAGGCTGCAGCTATCGATGCGGCGCTCAAAAACGGAGTGAAACGCGTGCATGTTATTTCATACAAGGTGGCGGACAGCCTGTTGCTTGAGGTCTTCACCAACGAGGGCACAGGCACCCTGGTGGTTGATGATATTGCAGCACTAACGCTCGCCGAGCAGGCATCGACGGGACAAAAGTCGTGAGCCGACTCTGGGAGAAAGGCTTGCCGCTTGATGAACGCGTGTTGCGTTACACGGCGGGCGAGGATCATCAGCTCGATGCCAGGCTGGTTGATTACGATGTCCGCGGCAGTATCGCGCACGCAGAGATGCTCGCAGACCAGGAATTGCTGAGCAAAGAGGATTGCAATGCAATCTGTAACGGCCTGCAGAAGCTCGCGGAAGATTTCGCCGCTGGTGAATGGCAAATCAGCCTGGAAGACGAGGACGTACACACGGCGCTGGAATCCCGACTAACGGATCTGATTGGTGACGCCGGTGGTCGTGTGCACCTGGGCCGTTCAAGAAATGACCAGGTGCTTACGGCGTTGCGCCTGTACTTGCTGGATGCAGCCAGCGAAGTGTCGGAGAGCGTTGCAGGTCTGGATAAGGCATTGCAGGAACTTAAAAAACGACAGGGCGACATTGACCTTCCCGGTAGCACTCACATGCAGCATGCCATGCCCTCAAGCGTGACATTGTGGGCCGGCGGTTTTCAGGAAGCTTTTGCTGACGCGATAGATGGGCTGACCGCTGCCCGACGGCGCCTGAGCAAGAATCCGCTGGGCAGTGCCGCCGGGTACGGTACCCCGGGATTGCCAATTGACCGCGATGCAACGACTGAAAAACTGGGCTTTAGCGAAACACAGTCACCAGTGACAGCGGTGCAACTTTCCCGCGGCAAGGGCGAAAGCGGCTTGCTCTTCGAGCTTGCGCTCCTGATGCAGGATCTGGGTCGGCTGGCGAGCGATTTGTTGCTCTTTTATACGCAGGAGTTCCGCTATATCGAATTGGCGGCAGAGGTGACAACAGGCTCATCAATCATGCCGCAGAAGCGTAATCCTGATGTCCTTGAACTGGTGCGTGGTGCGACTGCAACGGCACAGGCCTGTCTTCAGGAATGCATGATGATTTCGGCAAAATTGCCATCCGGATTCCAGCGTGATTTGCAACGCATGAAGGCGCCGGTTTTCAGGTCGATTGATCTCACGATCGAAAGTGTCGATGTGATGGCGCACGTGGTTTCGAAGCTTGAATTCCTGCCTGAAAACATAACGCTCGGCAAAGAGCTTTATTCTACCGAGGAAGCCTACGAGCTTGTCAGATCAGAGGGGATTCCGTTTCGTGAAGCTTACGGGCGGATTGCGGCGCGATATTCGAAATAGACGTCTGTTTTGGCCATTCGCGGCGTCTTCGCTATCGTGCAAAACTCAATACCGCAACACAGCACAATAGTTTAGACAGCCGCTCCTACAGGTGATCGCGGAGCGGGCAGAGTCGCAGGACTGGCAATGCCCCGTAGGAGCGGCTGTCTCAATGGATGTACTTATGTTCCAGGGCTTAGGAATGTACGAGAGCGAAGACGCCGCGAATAAAGACGACTTACGGCACAATTAATCAGCCAACCAACAACTTCTCCATAATGCCCTGGTACATCCTGCTCAGGCGCGGCACATCATCCAGCAATACATGTTCATTAACTTTGTGAATTGACGCGTTTACCGGTCCAAGCTCAACAATATCAGCGCCGATCTTCGCAATAAACCGCCCATCCGACGTACCACCACCGGTTGACAGCTCAGGTGCGGAACCCGAATGTTCGGTAACGACAGAAACAACTGCGTCGATCAACACGCCCGGTTCTGTCAGAAAAGGTTCACCGGACAAATGCCATTCGAGTTCATAACTGAATTCGTGGCGAGAAAAAATTGATGCGACTTCCTGCTTTAGCGTCTCGTGGGTCCAAACCGTTGAATAACGAAAGTTAAACCTCGTACTGAGCTCCGCCGGCGTGACATTCGGTGCACCGGAGCCACTGCTCAGCGCGACCATCTGAAAACTGGTGGGTGGAAAATAGGAATTGCCGCTGTCCCAAATCGTGCTTTGCAGTTCTGTCAGTACAGGTGCAAACCGGTGAATCGGATTGTCGGCCAGCTGTGGATAGGCGACATGCCCCTGAGTTCCCTTTACCGTCAGCATGCCGCTCAGCGAGCCGCGCCTGCCATTGCGGACGATGTCTCCAAGTATTTTCTCACTCGAAGGTTCGCCGATCACGCAATAGTCTATGCTTTCATCGCGATCACGAAGCACGTCGATGACTTTCAATGTGCCATTACGTGCTGGCCCTTCCTCATCGCTGGTAATCAGGAACGCAAGGCTACCATCGTGGTCCGGATGTTCCGTAACGAAGCGTTCAGCGGCCACAATCATCGCTGCAAGACCACTCTTCATATCGGCAGAGCCCCGACCATAAATTTTGCCATCACGAATGACCGGATCGAATGGATCGGAATCCCATTCTTCGGCAGCTCCCGGTGGCACCACATCCGTGTGCCCGGCAAAACACAAGACTGGCGAGTCGGTTCCGCGACGTGCCCAGAGGTTAGTGACGTCGGCAAACTGCATCGTCTCGCAAACGAACCCCGCGGCTTCGAGCCGTTCTATCAGGATGTCCTGGCAGCCGGCATCATCGGGCGTTACTGACGGACGGCGTATCAATTCACAAAGCAGGGCGATGGCAGGGTCGTCATGCGCCGGTGCCGATGATTGTTTAGCGCTCATTATTCTGCCGCTTGCTTGCGGTCGCCCTGTAACGGGGCCTGAATTCTTGCCACGAACATTTCGATAAACCGGGTCCAGTCAAGATCGTATTGAACGTTCATTTGCTGTGCCGGTTCCGCTCCCGGCCAGAGTTTCCTGCCACCGACTGATACACCATAGCTGATGCCGTGATCGATATTTACGTCGACGTAGAGTCGCTCCGTCGTTACCAGGCTGGGGTCTATAAGACTCGCCATCGCTATCTGGTCGTACATGAACCACGACTTGTCGGGCTCGGCCTCGAAGCGCGCTCCCATCGTGTCCTTTAACAATCGGGTCAGCGGCGTTTCGACGGCCACCATTTTTTCGTACCAGTGCTTCGTTAGCGCAGATTTTCTGGAGACGTTAAGCGGTGAAAGTTCGATCGGGATGCCGGATCGAAGTGTTACATGCGCGGCTTCCGGATCGACCCAGAAATTGTATTCTGCATTCGGCGTAATGTTACCGGCGCCATCCGGCAAGAGCGCAATCGCTCCGCCCATGATTACCAGCTGCTTAACGTTTTCCGCGAATTTGGGTTCTGCGCGAATCGCCTGGGCAATATTGGTCAATGGACCAATTGCGACCAACGTGACTTTGTTCGGATTCGCCAATACTGTTCTGACAATAAAAGAGACTGCGGCTTCGTTTTCGATCTGCTTGGTTGCGAATCCACCTGGCGGCGGTTGTGGCGGCTCGTCCGAGTACCAATTGCCATAACTACGCACCGCAAAATCACTCTTCTCGTGAACCAGCGGCATGTTGGCTCCGCGATAGACGGGAATACCGGGCTGAGCGGCGATTTCGAGCATCCTCAGGACATCCGACGTCGCTCGTTCAAGACTGTCGTTGCCAGCCACGGTGGTAATGCCAAGGATCTCGATTTCAGGCGATTGCAGCGCCAGCATGAGGGCAAGGCTGTCGTCGGCGGGAGGCATGACGAAGTCAGTGTCAAAAATGATTGGAATGCGTTCGTCAGTTTGTGCGCTAACGACTCCTGAGATAGCAAAAATGACAGCGCCCAGGAGAAACAGAATCAGGTTTTTCATTTAATCACCGTGAATGCGTACGGAGTCAGACTGATATTGATGTTTTTGCCTGCGTCACTCTCAGCAAGCGACAACGTCAAAAAGAACCGGTATTGTCAAACTATTCGATGCCAGCAAGGCTTGCCTGTATTCTGCGCAAGTTGCTGGGTAGAGTATATCGAGTTTCGGCGGGCACTGGTGCCTGCTTCAGGTTAATTGATTCGTTTACAGGTAACGCGATGAGAATCACAGCGGCAAAGTTGGAAGTGACGTCTGCAGCAGTAATTTGTCTGGTATTTCTGGCGGCTTGCAGCGATTCGCAACAAGCTGGCGAGTCAAGCGGAGAAGAACAGCAACGGCCGGTTGTAGCACTGATAATGAAATCGTTGGCGAATGAGTTTTTTGTCACGATGGCGGATGGTGCCAGGACTCATCAGACCTCGCACGATGACGAGTACCAGCTAATCGTCAACGGCATCAAAAACGAAATTGACCTTTCGCAGCAGGTCGCCCTGATTGACCAGATGATGGCGTCGGGTGTGGACGCCATTGTCATCGCACCGGCAGATTCAAAGGCTATCGTGCCGGCATTGGCAAGGGCCAGCGCAGCAGGGATAGTGATTGTCAACATTGATAATCGCCTGGACAGCGAGATACTGAATGAATATGGATTGAAAGCACCCTTCGTCGGGCCGGATAATTTTCGCGGCGCCGAAGTGGTAGGGCAGTATCTGGCCGCGCAGCTGGACGAGGGTCAGGAAGTGGCGATCCTTGAGGGTGTGCCAACCGCTTATAACTCGCAAAGGCGTACTGCCGGCTTCAATAAGGCGATGGACGATTCGGGGCTCATCGTCGTATCACAGCAAAGCGCGCAATGGGATCAAACCAGCGCCGTTGTCATTACCTCGGCGGTCCTGGTTCAATATCCGGATCTGGCAGCTATATTGTGTGCTAATGACAACATGGCGCTCGGCGCAGTCGCCGCGGTCATGCAAGCTGGTAAGAGTGACGAGATTCAGATTATCGGTTTCGATAATATTTCAGCTGTACGAAACCTGATCAGGGAAAAAAGAGTATTGGCGACGGTCGATCAACATGCGGACCTGCTGGCCGTCTACGGCATTGAATATGCGCTTGCAGCGATTTCCTCAGATGTGGAGCTGGCCGATAAAGCAACGCCAGTTGATCTCGTCACGATCGACGACCTTGATTGAGATCCGGCAAAGTGGACAAAGCCCGGCTTTCCATCAACAACCTCAATAAGTCATTTTCGACGCCCGTCCTGAAAGACGTCAATTTTACGATCAGGGGTGGAGAAATTCACGCGATTGTTGGCGAAAACGGCGCTGGAAAATCAACGCTGGTCAATATCCTGACCGGCCTTTTGCCAAGAGACAGCGGTGAGATATTCCTTGATGGGGTTGAATACGATCCGTCCGGTCCAGGCGATGGGTTTGCTGCGGGCATATCATTTGCGGCGCAGGAACTCAGCATTATTGAAACGCTCAGCGTGGCCGAAAATATAGGGCTGCGCGATTTGCCGCAGCGGAATTCTGTCATTCTGCGTGGCCGGCTTTACGAACAAGCACGCAATATGCTGCGACTGGTAGGGCTTACCGGGATTTCCCCCGAAACTTCTGCGGAATCTCTCAGTATTTCCGAGCAGCAGCTCCTGGAACTGGCCAAGGCACTTTCGATCGATTGTCGTTTGCTGATTCTTGATGAGCCAACAGCAGCGCTAACCGGCCCGCAGGCTGATCATCTCCACGGATTGATCGCAGATATTTCGGCCAGGGGGACATCAGTCATATATATAAGCCACCGACTGAATGACGTTCTGGCCGTTGCGGATACCGTATCTGTTTTGCGAGACGGGCAGGTCGTGACATCTGCGCCCGCGCACACGATGACGGTGGCTGACATATTTGAGCAAATGTCAGGGCGAATTCCGCAGGAGTCGCAGAAATCGGCTACGAATAGAGCGGAAAGTGTTGCGGTTCTCAAGGTGCAGGCGATAACTACTGATGAGTTGCCACACGCGATCACCTTTACCTGTCACAAAGGAGAAATCATCGGTATCGCCGGGCTGGCGGGTGCGGGCCGAAGTGAATTGCTGGAAGCGCTGTTTGGACTGGCAAAACTAAGAGGTGGATGTGTCACTCGTTGCACCGCAGACGGGATGACGGTTGTAAGAAATGCAAGTCATGCCGTAAGCGAAGGAATCGGGTTTCTTGCAGAAGATCGCAAGTCCATGGGTATTTTTTCCGGCCTGTCGGTTCTGGCCAATATGACATTGCCAGGTATCGACAAGGTTTCTTCATCATTTGGGCGGATCGACAGAGCGCTGGAAAAGGAGGCAGGTATCGAATTGGTCAGCAAGCTTGCTATCAAGTGTGACAGTCTCGGTCAGGATATAGAACAACTCAGCGGAGGCAATCAGCAAAAAGCGCTAATCGCGCGCTGGCTCCATTGTGATTCAGACATCTTCTTACTCGACGAGCCAACCCGGGGCGTTGATGTGGGCACGAAAAACATGATTTACGATCTGTTGTTCGAATTGCAGAGCAGAGGTAAAACGGTGCTTGTCGCATCAAGTGAGATTGAGGAACTCATGACGGTATGTAACCGCATACTGGTTTTATCCGACCGGAAACTTGTAAAGGTTTTCGCGCGTGATGAATGGTCTGAGTCAGAAATTCTTGCAGCGGCGTTTCAGGAATTTACAAGCCACGCGTTAAATATTGATCACGAAACGTCATTGCGAAGTGAGTCGGTAAACTAAAAAGTTATGAGTATCATCAAATTTATCAAACGACATGCTGAAGAGAATTTCATTCTCGCGTCATTGATCTTGCTGATTGTTTTCTTCGGCATCGCTTCTGAGAATTTCTTTTCTGTAATTACACTGACGACGATTCTTAATCAATTGCCGGCCCTGACTGTTGTCACTGTCGGTATGACTTTTGTATTAATCGTGGCAGGCATCGACCTTTCAGTCGGGTCTGTACTGGGATTTAGTGCAGCAGTTGTTGGCGTTGCGGCGATTGGTTGGGGCATACCGCTGCCGATAGCATGTTTGCTTGGTGTGGGCGTGGGAATAATCTGCGGCGCTGTCAACGGTGTCCTGGTGTCGTATTTTTCTTTACCGTCTTTTATCGTTACTTTGGGCATGCTGGAGATGGCACGCGGCCTGGCCTATGTGACGACTGATTCGCAGACTGTTTATATCGGTGCCGAGATTCAAAGCATCGCACTGCCGCTACCGGGCATTGGCGTGTCAGCAGCATTGATTTTTTCACTGCTGTTGGTAGCAGCCGCACACTTTCTTTTAACAAGAACTGTATTTGGTCGCTACATTACGGCGATTGGCACCAACCAAAAAGCGGCGCGCATGTCGGGAATCGATACGCGCCCATACCTCCTTGGCGTACTTGCAGTCTCAGGCGGCCTGGCGGGATTGGGTGGTGTTTTCAACGCCGCATACCTCGGATCGGCGGATCCGAATGCCGGCATTGGTCTGGAGCTGTCCGCCATTGCTGCTGCTGTAATCGGCGGAACCAGCCTGATGGGCGGTCGTGGCTCCATTATCGGCGCATTTGCAGGGGTGCTCATCATTTCTGTCCTCCAGAACGGCCTGGCACAAATCGGTGTCTCGGAGCCAACGAAGCGCCTGATAACCGGTGCTGTCATTATCATCGCCGTCCTGATCGACAGATGGCGGGCGCAACATAAGCAGCGCTAGCCTGATCCTGCTGTCGACGACGGTGTCGCAGTCCACAGCGACACATTGAGAAAATGTGGTCGATGTTTTGTCGGACACCAGGTCATCGCGTTATATCAAAAGACTATATTGCGTGGCCGACACCGCGGCATTAAACTGAGTTGCTCAGCCCTGAAATTACAAAGA